>Ga0126342_10003582_pt1 | contig 25775 bp, 23 predicted proteins | sample Cyp1metagenome_FD_92528 | JGI IMG/M metagenome (GOLD analysis project Ga0126342, IMG submission 92528) | Coral microbial communities from Lord Howe Island, Old Settlement Bay, Australia - Cyphastrea 1 metagenome | ecosystem: Host-associated > Invertebrates > Cnidaria > Coral ... | reverse complement strand
GCCAGTCAGGCTGCCTTGTAGCACAATGCCTTTAAGTTTTTAGTCTGCATGTTGTGTGCATATGTATGGAGTTGGAGCCGCCCACGCGCCGCGCGGCGCACGGCTTGACAGACAGACAGACAGGAAGTAATATGGAAATAATAGTGAAGTAATAGGGAAATAATAGGACAATAATAGGGAAATCATGGGGAAAGAATAGGAACATTATAGGGAAATAATAGTGAAATGATAGGGAAAACTAGGGGAAAAAAACAGCGCTTATTGTCTTCAAAGGACTTTAAAAATCATGTCGCGAAACGTAATTTGATGGGCCAACTCAACATTGAGAAAAACGGCGTGCATTCTGCCTGCTGGAGTACGCCTCCCCCCTCTATAGGGTTCACAAACCAAATTTGGAACAAGTGACCCCTTGAGAAATGTCAGAACATGGTGGTTCTGATTCTATAGAGGGGAATTCCACAAAATGTTGCATTAAGTCAGTACCCCGTACTCGTACATTCTACAGAGGGCCGCTTTGATTTCGTTTGTAGATTCTATACAGGCGGGGCGTTTTATACCTATAGAATCAGGGAGTGCGGGGTAATGACTTGATTCGAAGGGGGATCAACACACCGAAAACCATGGAAGAAAACTCGGATTTGGCACCTTCAGGATGGCGTTAATTGCAGGTGTAGTTTGTCTTACTCCGCAATTTGTTCTGGGTGAATTTATAAAGGAGCTCACGGCAACCTCACTGGAATCATGGTTAGCAGGGGTGCCTATCCCAAAACGGCCACCCGGGGGGTTCCATGTTTTTTTCCAGCCGCGCAGTTGTGTTCACGCACTTAAAACCTATAGCTTCGTCGTCCTCAAACGAGGCAACGATGAAGCGACCATTCCACGGCCGCAGCACACGGGGATCCTGCAGCCCCCCCAAAAAAAGAGCCTCCAGTGGTGATCTTGAAAGGTGAGCCCACCAGATAGATCCAGATAGCTAAGTTGGTTGTTTTGCCTGGGTTAACGATGTTAACGGTTAATTATTATGGGTTGTATCGCTCATAGAATTTCATAGATATATCATGATAATTCATGATAATTCATGACGTATCTTCTTTTCATGGGGTGCATATGGCTTTACAAACCAACTTCTAACTGGGGGAACCCACCTTGTGACCGATCCTTCGGACACTGACCTTCGCAGACTTGGGCTCAGTCCGACACTTTACGGCTGCGCTTCCCAACATCGTTTGCATTCGATGGCCCTTCTGAAGCTGAGGTACCGCAACAGCTTCTGGGTTGCGATGGGCTGTGCAATTGTTGCACCTTTTGATGGGACGGGAAGGGATATATATAGAACGCTTTGCAAACTTCTTTGAAAACTTCTGAAAGTTTGTTTTCCGGCCAGAAAATTCTTGCATATTCTTGCAGTTTTAAGCACCTGAGGTCGCACTGATGAAATAATGACCGTGCAATAAACTCTATGACTCGATCTATGCTGAAACAGGATCAGAAAACATGTGCAATAAACTCTACAGTTGAAAGAGGATCAGGCAAAACACGGAAAACATATTATACAACCGATTTTTTGTCCCTGATTTCATGAGAATCCATCTGAGCCACGAAAAAAAACTTCGACAGATTGTTTTAAACAGGGAGTTGTCCTTCAGCATTTTTGCGAAAGGGAAATGCTGGCTCGCGAAAGATCGCAGAAGTAAAGTTGTTTCTCGAAAGGTCGCGAAAGCTCATGTTACTGTATGGTTTTGTTCGTCCTCGTGGCATGTTGACTCGTTGATGTTTTTTTTAAATCGTAGTTTACTATGTCATGGAAGATGGGCAGGTTTGGGCATTTCACAGCTCATTTGGCATGCTAAGCCATAACTATCAAAAAAAAATGTCATGTTGGCCCGGGCATTTCCAACAGGTTTCATTGATGCCGATGACGAGACATCGGAGGTGCCACAGAGACGTGCTAACAGTTTGCCACCGTTTCGGGTGTGTGACCTGATGGAACAAGAAGAGGATCTCCCAACCTTCGAGGTTTCCATGCAGAATTATGTGGAAAATCTCTCCGAGCAGTGGCAGGCCAAAAGCCCTCTGGATTTGCGAAGTCCATCCTTTTCACCAACGAATGTCGGCTGTGATGGCTCTCCAACCTCGGACGGTAGCACCTTGGAGCCTTCGATATCCATCCCTACCGTGGCTAGGCAGGCCGAACAGGCCATAAGTCCCGGTAGCTTGGGGCATCCAGAGGTCTGCCGTCGGCAATGCATCTACTTCCTGCAAGGGCATTGTTTCAATGGCGATGCCTGCACGTACGGCCACCTTCCCCACACGCAGAGAGCACCCAAACTTGACAAGAGGCAGCGTAGCATCATGCAACTGGCTGGTGTTTTCAACATATTAGTTTTTTTTTCCTGGTTGTATGTGTTTGCTGTTTAGCTGGTGGTTTCAAAATGTCCTGTTTTGATCCGATTTGATTTTCAGCACGTTTTTCAGAACCAGGCAAGCCTTGAGCCATCAAGAAGTGCTTGCCCTGATGCAACACCTTTGCACGGCCAAAGCGGAGGAGATCGGCATGCTGAAGGAAGCGCAGGAAGTGATCAGCATTCTCACGGCCGAAGCCAATGGGCTACGACTTCCATCCATGGCCGAACGAGAGATCCGGGCACTTTGCAAGACGTTGTCGCGCATGAAGCTTGATTTCAGCCAAGTATTCATGGGTTTGGTACCTGACAATTTTAATTTTAGGGCAAAACGCCAGTGCTGTGACTCATCATTTTCAGAGACGCCCACAACATGTCCTGCAGGAGTTTTTCCAGTCTCTTGGGCTTGGTGACGCATCGAAAACCTCAGTGCAGCGTGGAGGCAGACTGCGCGGAGCGTCTCAGCGCGGCCATGGAACGGATGCGTCAGGACGTTGGGGCGAAAGTCGGGTGAGCCAGGCTCGGACAGGGATGGCGGAGCCGATTGAATATCCTAAATACCTCATGGTGGATGTATAATTGGGATCAATGGTTGGCCATAGCTAATGCGGTTTAATCTGTTTTTACATGATGGCAATCGCAATATATAGCCCTTTGAACTCAGAACTCACGTATGCTATTCACATGGCATGGTGATACAAGAAAGGAAAAATGAGCATGGAATCTAGCAGTGTTTGCTTGTATGATAAGGTTTGCTGGCTTAAGACATGTTTTTCATTTTCTATATCAGTTCTTTCTATCCGTATTTGGGCTGATTACCTGCAAGTGACTAATCACGATGGATTCATGACAGCAGAAATGCGTAGATGGGCTCAAAAGCTGTGAGCCCGCAGCAAGTCGCCGAGTTTAGCACTGACTGGCCAAAATGTCCACAAACTTTCCCCACTTCGCAGACCCAATCGGCCATCTCATTTTTTTCAAGGCTCAGGATCCATCGATAGGTTCAAAGGCTGTACAAGGTAGGGATTCTTGACGTGTCCAAAAAGTTTTCAACAGCACTGGGACACGAAGCTAACACCAGAAGCACCTTTCTCGGAATAATACAAAATAGATCAAAATAGATCAAAATAGTATATTGTATTATACTGTATATAATATTATATATTCTTTTAAGGATGCCACATGTGTAAACAATGTATAGGAGACACTCCTTTAATTATTTGTTTTCCTTCCTGTGCGAAACCAGAGCCCTCCACATAGGGGTCCCGCTGCCAGGGCAACCCGAAGGCATCAGATGCGTCCTGTTGCTCCGGGCTTGCCATTTCGCAGTGGTGCACTGGGACATTTGGTCCCTGTGGCCTGTGGCCACTGTGGCCGTGAAATGTTTGAACCGGGAACCAAAGAAGGACCTGGTGCTGTTGGAAAGCCCGGTGTTTCAGTGATTCTCAGTTGCAGCTTTTCCCGACGGTTGATGCTGGCTAATGCTTGTTGATAGTTGTTACTTCAGGCAACTGTGCTGTTCAAGACATCAGTATGGGAGAAGCTGCCAATCGCATAGAAAGTTTTGCAATTGAGCCGGTGCATCGGTGCTGAGTTTGAGATGTTTCATCACATGCCCTCTGTGAATTTGACGTAGCTATGGAAAATCACCATGTTTAATATAGGTCAAACTAGAAGTATAGAAGTAATTACTATTAGAATAATCTCTAAATGGACCATATTTCATAGCAAGGTGCCGGAGGGCGCTAGTACGCTCGTTAGGCTGACCATGCGGACCATGCGTTCATGTTTTTAGGACCTAATATTGACCTAGTGGCTCACAGGCCTACGAAGAGGGAGCCTCGAATTCTAGACGTAGCATGACGTAGCTTGTAGTCCCATCCCCCAATATTAACCCCCAATAAGGGGCCCTTCTAGTGATCGGCCTCAACTTCGGAAGTGTCAGTTGGTGTAGATCTCAACCGTGACCCATAAGGGGCCCAACATGACAGATCCAGCACTTGTATAACCATTGTTTTCTATTGGGCTGTTTGGTATTAGGGGATACGTATTTATAATGTTCTACGTTGGGTATCAGTTTCCATCTTCCGATGCGATCTCGTCGTGAACAACTCCCCATTCTTTTGCGCGACCTTATATAGCGGCGAATAGCAGTTACTCAAAAGGGGTTGCAGGACAACGTAATTGATCAACTTGGAACCGTTTTTTTCGCGCGCTCATGTTCCATTCCATCGTCTGTATGAAAAGATATTGAAAGAGCACACACACATATGTATATATATATGATAAGAGAAACACATTCCCCACTTGCATATGCGAAATGCCCGTTTTGAATTCCTGAAAGAGGGGCCTATTTTGCATGTAAATTCATTGGTTGGATGTATGTAAGATCAGCTGGACACAACTCAAATCAGGGATATCCGAGTTTCAGGCAAAAGTATTCATACATTTTTTGTTGTCAAAACTCGCAAAGTAGTTGTACAATGTCATACAAAGCTACAAAGTCTAGGTCTAGTTTCTGCTGTTTGGTATTAAAAACGACGCGTATTGAAAAAACAACGAGTGGTTCAAAGTCACTCAGCCAGTCTATGTAATGTAAGGATCATTAATCAGATTTGAAAAGTGAGAATTAATAGTCACCATGGAATTTGATGCTTATCAGTCAACATGCAAATCATCATGAATAGAGTGTTGTGAGTGTGATATGCTATGCAACCAAATAATGATATTAATATTGCGTATGACAATAAACCCATATAAACCCTACAGCATCACTCATTTGAATATCGACTGAAACCCAAGTTGCTAGCCCCAATTCTCAACCACAGGCTATCGTGCTTCGGCCCCAGCTCCCTGCCGCTGGCAAATGCCACGCTGCATGTGCAGTTGCGCAGGAGTCAGCTTGGATTTTGCGTAGAGATTTCTTTCTTTTTGTCCGGAAGATCCGATATGATCCCTACTTCAGTGACGAGGTGCATCCGCATGTCTCCAAGTGTTTTGAAAGTGCCTATAAATGAAGACAATGCTGAAATGGCTGAAGACCGTGTCTGCCAAAGACAATTTAAAGACATATATGGGAGTCGTTCGAAAGGTCCATGTAATGGTTTTCACTTGCCAAGGCCAACATGAGACCCCGCGAACGTTTTTTTTTCCTGAGTTCGCGAATGTATTAATTTTGGCGAAGGAAATGGCGAACGTTTATCTTGATGAAGTGGCTTAAGCGGCAAAATCTCTTATTTTCCTAGGTGAAGTGAGAGCCTTCTGAATTGTTATTGCCAGGCATAGAATAGACCCAAGCACTATATTGTAATCAAGTGGAGCTGAACCCCCAACCACGATTCAGGGTGTGGATTACTCGAATGATTTGCAAAGGATTGTTTGCGAAAGTCTCGCGAAAGTTCCACGAAAGCAGTGGCGAAAGAGAAGGCGTCCATGGAAGCCAGTAGCCCCCACAGCACCTTTGCAGTGGCAAGCCAAGGGAACATGGTAAACAACGAAACTCTGCTATTTCCTGGTGGAATCTTCCCAACATGGTCTTGCATCTACCCTTGGCTGTCTCCCGCATCGCTCACACACTTACCATGTGCATGCTGTTTGAGCGCGTCTCGACGGCACAAAAGTGGATAGCTGCAACCCCGCGAAAGATCAACGTGAAGTTCGCGCAAGATTCGCGAATTATTGTTCTATTCGCAGTCTGCAGGTAAAGGAATTTAGATCAACCGCCAGATGTATATAATTATATCATAATCTATATATACCCTGTCGGTCCAAGTCCTCGCTAAACTAGGCCTTTGCTAAAGGCCTGGTTAAACCAGGCCTTTAGGACTGAGATTGTCTCTATGCCATTACTTTTGGGGTCGTATTTTTGTGAGACTTAGCCAACCAAGGCCCCACCCCCACAGATATTCCATGCTTGAAAAATCGATGGCGTACCTTCCAGATTCGGCGGCAATAATGAAACCGTGAAAAATACATGAAGAGGCAGTAAAAAACCAGTGAAAACCCCGTGAAAAGGCCATGAAAAGCCCGCAGAATCAGGTTTGTCGTGATGGTTTGTGCGATTTTTGTTCTCGTGACAACTCCCGCTGTATGTGGCTGCTGCTGATGGTCTTACGGTACAGAAATTGTGAATCTGTTCATGGTATTTTTTGGATGCCTTTAGTCATTTTGGTCCTTTACTCAAACGGCCTTGTTAAACTTGTGCTTTGGACTGACTGGGATTTGCTGTTCACTGTATATATACAATGATTTACTTTAAGATCAATCGAATGACCTTGGTGTAGGTGGATCATCCCTCGAATGTGGTTTTGCCCAAATGTGAATATGATGAATATGTCTGTACTTGTTTTTTTGGAACTATACAATATTACATCATGATCAGAATCGTATCAGGCACGTTTGACTTGCTGCGGTGAGGGGGAACTCGGATCAGAACACGGCGGACTTTTTTTTGCTGCACAACATGTGCCATCTGCGCAGTAGTGCTGGGTTGCCCATCGGCTAAACAGGCAGAAGATGATAGAAGATGGACATTCTATAGAAGACATGGGCAAACCGCAAGCCATGGCAACCCAGGGCACTTTGCACACTTAAATTTATGCTCAAGCCTAGGGCCCGCTGGGACTGCCGTGTGGTCAATGAATTTCAGTGCTGGTAGGTTTCGTCACAGGTTCACAGTTTACATGATTTTTGATAGCTCAATATACTCAATATACCGTACTTCCATGTCATTTCACTTGTAACGGGTCTAGTACGGGGAATATTGATTTGGCTCAGTGCGATTTTTCTCACCTTTTTCTGGTGCAAACCTGGTCCCAATTACTTCCATCTTACCTTGATTCGTTTCTATTCCTTGTGAGTTAATTTGGCGCTGCACCTGGGCCACGCGGTAGCAAATTGAATTCATCCCTTCTTAGTTGCCTTCGTTGACGCATGGCTGACCGCCGAGCTCAACCTTGGCGATTAGCCTCGTGGGAATTGTTGCGGGCGGACTTTGGCGGCTAAAGCAGATCAAAAAAGGAAAAGCCATAAACGAAACCTTGCAAATAGATGCAAATAGTCATGTTTCATTTGCCAAGTTAAACTTTGAATGCATTCTTTCAACAATGGAAAGCATCCAACAATAATCCTGCTCCCTAATGCTAAACCGCCCCCCTCCCCCTGATAACAAACACCCAGAGGTACTAAATCCACCGAGGGGATTTCGGGGAAACCGAGGGCATGGGACAACACGGTTCCAGGAATGTGATTCAAAAAAAATGGAAATGGTATGTTTCCGATTATATTCCTTCCTGCTGCCTATTTTATTCACATACAGGCCTGCAATGATAAACTTTCAGATTAAAGAGTACCGCAACGTCAGATACGGCACAAACAATCAAAAGTTAAGAAGTTCTTGGCATACACGCCCGAAACTTATCATATGAGAGATCCTGTTTAAGCCCTAGAAGGCACTCGTGCGAGGCCTTCAGAACAGTTTTTCTACTTGCTTATCTTCAGCATGCATCAAGCAAGAAGCAAATGCGTGTATTCCATTCCTTGCAAGAATCTTTGTGTATCAATGGATGCAGTGTTTGCTCTTTGAGAAATGGAGGTTCTCATTGTTCAGCCATTTGTTTTGCAGGATCGACCAAGACCATAAGGCCCTGATTATTTGGGCCCCGGCCAGGCCTCCAATTTTAAGCAAACAAAGGAAAACAAATGATTTCAAAAGAACCGAAACACATTGCACAGCAAGTTGCTGTAAAACCATTGGGCAGAAAGTAATTCTAAGATTTTCCGTCCTTTGTGTGTACCGACCTACCGCATGAAATGACAATGCCAATGACAAACAAGGGAATCACCGACAAAATTGCCAATAATCTCGTACCGATTAAAATAACCAAATCTGTGCAACCTGGTTTAGTATGGTTTAGTTATTTTCAATGTAGTAGTTGGCAAATCAATGAAATACTGTTCAGCAAACGTCAGCGGAAAAGTATTAAATGAATTTTTCCATAAACACAAAAAACATGTTTCAAAACATAGAAAAGGAGTTCCTGCGGTTGCACAATGATGGCGTGAAGCATACATACAAATACATTTTGGTTCTTTGGTGAGTTTGTTCTGGTTTGAAATTCATTGCGTTTTCGCCGGAGACCCCGCAGACCTACTACAAACTATCGAATGACTATTAGGATATCCAATGGGTGCTGAAATTAATATTAATTTACAGGGGCATATTAGCTCCTCATGTTCAATATTTTGGAGAGCCACCACTTTGGACACCTTCAGGATCGAGGGTCCTTGTCGAACCCTGGGATTTTATTTTTGAATGTTTGGGATGTTGCATGGTGTCAGCAAGTTAGAGAATAGTTTGGGCCCCTGTGGATTTTATTTGTCTAATATCGCACGGATTTATTCTCGAGACGACAGTGGGTAATGCTTGCATTTCGCAATAAATAGTGTGAAAACAACAATTTCAAAGCAAACCATTCGGATGCTTGGAAATTATTTTTCAACCATAGTATGTGTTTCAACTATAGATTTGTTTCACTTCCTTGTTTGCAAAGAAGCGACTCTACTTTTTCATATCGCGTTTGGAAATTTATTCACACATTGTCTTATGAACGTATTTCATCAAGTGCGTGCATGCCATTTCTGATTCCACCTTCTTGTGTTTTTACGATTGCTTAGTTTTTTCCTCTTTGTTTGGTTTCCCAGGTTTCTATTTTCCAGATGCTGTTGCTTCTGCATCCGGTTCCCTATTTGGATTCTAAGTTCATTAGGTGTGTTTTCATTTTTCAGAGGAGCCCCCCTTGGGTGACACCAGAAGGTTAATAGCTCACCTCAAGGCAGTTGGGCTAATAAGATTTTCCATGGTCAAAATGCCGGAAATCATCAAAGAAGATGCAGAGATGCAGTCAAACAACAAAACAGTTTTAAAAAAAAGTTGCGAAAGTGCTCCGAAAGTTGATACATGGGATTCCAATCTATAATAATTTGCAAGGATAGGTCTATACACATGGCGGTCGGCACCACTGAATAGTATCAAAAACATCATCGAACATCATCGACCATACCCTGCAACGCTAAGTTCCCCCATCAACCATCACCGCTGCGACTATTATCATCGTGCTCATAGTCATTGTTGTCGTGAGTTTCCGCCGTCTCATCTTCATCACTATTTTTTAATTTCACCCTGATCAAAACCATTGCGGACCATATTTGCCCTTGTCGTCACCATTCACCATTCTCTTTTTTTCAGATTTAGAATGTGCATGATTGTGAAATCTCAAACCTGATAGTGAATAGTGTTTGCTCTTAAGCCACAAATTTCTTTCCAATAAAACCAGTGACTGCAAAAAGAATCCATATCCGAGACTTGCCACTCTTGGCCATGATTCCTAAGGTTTCCTGATTTAATCTCAATCAAACACCTGACACTTGCATAGCATGGGTCTGAACCAGCATTTTGTGTGCAATCTGGCTGTGTGTATTTGCGCCTCAAGATAGAAATATATGTGGCCAGTAAATGACTATATTGATGAATGTTTGATTTTTGCGGCGGAGCAAGAACATCCTGTTTTAACTTTGGCTCCATCGAAGTCAACAATATGTCCAAAATTTCCTTCTTTATTTTCACCGTTTGCTTGTCTACTTCTCAAAAAGTAACAATGTCTGACATGAAGGAATTTTCTCCACATCATGTTTATTTATAGCATGCGTGCACTTGTGGTTCTGCTGGCGTTTGCAAATTGTATGACGTTGTGTCCCAAGTCGTTTTTTGTTGCTGCAACGCGCTGTGGGGGATACATGCATATGGATATATAAGAATCCCAACACGTCGCAACATGTTCTTCTTTTGGTGCAATATCTGACATGGCTCCATACTCTACATTTTTTTCGGGCATGTTTCACAGGACGAAAACGTCTTCAGTCAAGTGGATTTTTGCATGAATCGTGGTTGGTTTTGATTTGATTTCAGCAGAACAATTTGCCTGCTGTTTGAATATGTGTTCTCTTTGCGATACATGTGGCCAAAACATGCAAGACTTCAAAAGGATGCGGCTGCTATCATAACAAACAAAATATAATCGAATAGCATATATTTGGGTCTGCTAGTTTGCTTAAAACTGAAACGACCTGTGCATACCCGCATACCCAAAACTTGTTTTCAATCATTTCGAACCGTTTCATGTTCTTTTTCAATGCCCAGTTGGGGTTCCATTTGAATAAGTGGGACCTGGACTCTTTCTCGTCCCATTCTACAAGGGTATTTCCACCTTCATTGGTGGTCACCTGGATTTTGTTCTACTAAGCAACCCTGCATCCAAACATGGAACCGTCACAAAATGGGGCCCGGATTTTTGGCAAACTTGTGCCTCTACAAGAAAAAACGCCCAAAGCTTAAAACTTGGACCATCGAATCTTAAGCGACTAAAACGAACCTACAAAATGACCCCTGCCTTCCAGAGAAATATTCCATACACAATGAACACATGATGGCCACAACCCCACATACTTTCCTATAAAAACTAGCCCGAAACAAGCTCTATAGCCGACGCAAATCCACCCGTTCTTTTTACCTAGATGAATCGTGTTCATGTTGATACTGTGGAATACTTGATCCCAAGCGTTCAAAATACAACAAGGGCATGCTCTTTCTGTGCCGCTGGTTTGTTTTTGACTGAAGTCGTCTGGTTGGAGGGTTACTTTCTAGCTTTGGTTGATATCTTACTAAAATACCGACACAGTATGACACTTTTTGTAATTGAAATGAGGAAGATAGCAAAGATCTTTCGACCGCTTTGTGGCTTTGTGGCCTTGTCTTTACCTGGTTGTCCTTGAGGAAACTTGACTTAATCTTCAATAAAATTTCGCACAGCATTTTACTTTTTGTCATTGCTTATTTTTACACATATCTTGATCATTTTCGAGGGATAATCCCGTCTAGGAAAATCAGTCAATTTTGGGTAATCATTTTGATCAGGAATTGCTTATTATAACCATTTGCTTAATCACATGTATTCATTGACTTTGGTGGTCTTTGTAAGCTGGATGCCAAATTAAGTTTGGCAGCTCGTCAGTGAATTCGACAGTTTTATCAATGAGTTCGTCACTTCGTCAATGAGTTTGTCAATTCGTCAATGAGTTCGTCACTTCGTCAATGAGTTCGTCAACTCGTCAATGAGTTCGTTGATTCGTCAATGAGTTCGTCAATTCGTCAATGAGGTCGTCAATTCGTCTATGAATTCGTCAATGAGTTCGTCAATTTGTCAATGCTAGTTCGTACAAAGTTCGTCAATTTAGATTAAAAGTTCGTACAATTATTGGCGAACTCATTGACGAATTGACGAACTCATTGACGAATTGACGAGTTTATTGACGAAGTGACGAACTCATTGACGAATCGACGAACTCATTGACGAGTTGACGAACTCATTGACGAATTGACAAAATCATTGGGGAAGCGACGAAGGCATTGACGAATTGACGAACTCATTGAGGAACTGTCGAACTCATTGACTAACTGACATTGAAAAAAAAATACCGAAATTTACCGAACTGAATGATGAAATAACAAACTCGGTAATTCCATGTCTTTCATGAACACATCTTTTTTTAAAAGTGAGTACTTAATTGTCGAATTCATGGGCGAATTTGGTAATTTATTATTGAACCTTTTAATCACTTTGTTGATGAATTTCTCGAGATATTGTTTGTCATGATATGGACGTCTGCATGGAGAATTCAAGGAAGAAGTTCGTTTGTAGATTTCTTCTGAAAAGGATTTTGGCACATTTAGATTACTGAACGATTTTTGATATAGTCACTTCCAGCATCGCATCTTTGATGTGTTCACTTGGTTTTCGCACCTCAATTTCATGAAACAACTAAGGGCCAAAACAACTTTGACAAAGCCCTTTGATCAGTATCAAAATGTTTGATGATGTACTTGCTCGATGTCCCATATCCAGCCATGAATGAGCACACAAAATTAGATGATATGTTCATATTTTCCATTCTGTAGGTCTTTACTTCAAGAGTCTGTTTGAAAATATCTAGACGGGCCGTTGTTGAACAGGTTGAAATTATTTGCACAGGTCAGTCCCAACTGTCACTTCATAATATATTAACATACTATACAACATGTAGCCAGAAGATTTTGCTTATGTCTACTTCATTCTGCTTTTGCAAGGCTTCGCACCAAAAGATTCCCATAAACGTGACTGTTGGTAGGGCCCTGAAGAAAACAACAATGTCAAATTCTTTTGAAATTGGTTGGTTTACCATAGTCTAGCAATCCCCTCCCGGTTCATCTCATGGGTGCTTGAAGGGTTTTGATTGTCCTGTTTTCAAGAACATCATGCGCGATTTAGTTTGTTTTTCATGTTTTTTTTGATTTCATATCTAAAGTGTTCGTACATTATCTTTATGTTTACCAAAATGAGGCAAATGATCTTGAGACACTTTTCACAACATTCAAATTTTGGAGGTATGAAAGCCCCCACAAAAAAAAAAACGTATACAATTATGTTTTCCATATTTTTGTTGCACTGTTTTGTCTAAATATGCTGTCGGGGCAGTTGCTAATTCCACCCATGTTGCCCAAAAGTATCTCATGTTCACTTTAAAAAAAAATACCTCTCTGGTTTCGCTTACCTTTTTTTGTCTTCTCAAATGTTGTCGGTATCATTCCGCGATGTTTCCTGCGTCCGGGATATCATTTGTTTGAGATTTGAGGCTGTATTTACACGAGTTTCATTTATGTGCCTTTCGGTCTCTTTTGTTGGACAAACATTCTCAGAGAAGCAACCAGTTTTTCTTGATAAGGAAAGCCGAGGTTTTGGGTGATCTCACAATATATTTTTTTTCCCAATGGACGGTTATGGCCTGCCTTATTTGTCTTTTGTGTGCGTTTGCTTTTGTGGAACATGCTTACAACGTATTTGTTATTCTGCTTATATTGCGACCCGTCATGCCCCTGCAAAAAGTCAGGATATTCCCAAGCACCTGAGGAGTTGCATTGTCATTGATACTTATTTGTGTTTGCAGTTTGCTTAAAACATAGAGCTCATATATACAGAGCCCAAGCTGTTAACATTGCTCAAGACAATTGGAAATACTGCAGTCTTTACTTTGTTTCTGCTCGTGCCGGGGTTGTTCATTTTCTTGAACCGATTCAAACATAGAACTCAAGACTGCTCAAACCGAAAATAGTATATTATTGATTATTTATATTTCTCTGTTTTCCATAGTGCCCCTACAAAATGACAAGTCCCTTTCGAAACGCTTTCAAGATGGGTTGGCGTTTTGGTGCTTTCCTGTCTTCAAACGCCTCAAAGACATAGCTTAAGACTGCTCAAGGTAGCTATGAATGAAATAGTGTTTTTTCTTTCCCCCATCAGACCCCTACAAAAATTGGCAGATGTCCTTCCAAGAACCTATAAGATAGGTTGGCCTTGCTGTTTTCTCTTTTCCTAATGGTTTTCAACATTTCATTCAAGACTGTTTAAGGCTATGTGGTTTTTGGTGCCCCATTTGGTTCCCTCAGTCCCTGAAAGTATCATGACAACTCAATTCGGCATCTCCACTATTCACTAACTCCAGAATCAAGGATGGTAAGGGAGAAGTCAGAGCCACCTGGAAAAAAGACAGCAGTAGTTTCAGATGTCTTTTTGGGTGGCCCCAGCAAATACAGTAATACTGGTGAATTCTACGGGGGATGCTTTGGTACGGGTAAGATCCGCGCAATTTAGGTTATTGATGCTCTTTTTTATGCTCTACAAAAAGGTCCCTTCAAAACGAACATGATATATAACTCGTTTTGGGGTATTTGGGGCCCATTACCTCGCTGCTGCACAAAATTATTCCGAAGCACGACAAAATAAGTCCGAACTATTACAAAATGAGACCAAACACTGCAAAATGAGACGGGGACGAAATGGTCCCACCTCTCTAACAAAATATATGGTGATAACTTTGGTTTGATCCCCCGCCGCAGATTGTAGACAAAAATCAATTTGCACCTGCTTAATCCCACCTGGTTAATTGCCAGGCCCTTGTCTTTATAAAATGACGTTGGGATAAAGAAAATAATTTAGACATGCACCTGGATGTTTTGACAAACTTGGTGATGAACCCATGGAATGCAAACACCATTTTATAGGAGAGATGCGTTAGGTAAAAGAACAGTCCTGTTGGGTCATTTTGTAGCATTTTTCTTCTTGCATCAGGGATATTAATTATAGGGGGCTAAAAATGATTGCATGACTTAAGGTCCTGACGCCAAAGTCATAGATCAACATTTCGGTAGATGTGTTGTGGCTAAATGTGATCAAATGAAGTTTTCAATTTCCACTAAAAGGCAAGAACTATATAACTTTTGATTTACGAAATGCCAAGCAATTTGGAAACAAAATCATAGTCAGATTTGTTGTCATGCCCAGCTCTATGTGTTTTTTCCGTATTTCAGCAAGCGTTCGATCCCTAGGCCCTAGAAGAAGGATCCATTAATGTTGTATCTTTGCTCAAATTTCCAAAAGTCAGGCCCAAAAGTCAGACCTGACAGGATGATATATTTTGGCATTGACTTTGTTGTCCGAATTAATCAGCTGCGCTGCCTTTGAAAAGTCAAGGGTTTTTTCAGTTTTGACGCCAGCTCGGTGCTTTCCATTGCTTGTTGTATATTTTTGAGAAAAAAACGAATTAGGTGACACCATTACCTGTGCACAGGTGTCCACTCATACTCTGAAATTTGTATTCAGGCATCCTAAAGTTAAGAATATGTTTTTCTTTTTTTTTGTATATGTGATTATATTAGAAAATGTTCACTATTCATGTTTGGTTTAATTTTGACATGGACATAACAACGGACATATACACTTTATTCATTTTCGACAAACTGTATTTTATGAGGTCAATATACGGTCGAGACCAAGCAAACATGCATAAACAATGAAGAAAACTACATATACATGCACAACTGTTTTTTGTCAACTTTGATGCCATGCCGGCCATCCCCGGGTAGTCGGCGGGTTGGTCGTTTTTGCTGATGACCAACGGTAGGATAGATGAACAGAGATACCTCCAATTTCAAAAGGAAAAATTGAAATCTATTACTACATGGTGTATTTTCGCAATAACGCCTGTGGACACTTGATTTTATTGCTTTCTGCCTGTGATCAATAAAAAATTGAATCGCAGAATTGGGAACCCCCCACCCGTACCTCGCCCGTAATCTGAAATCGTCTCGCTGGACTTAGTACCCAGAGGAGCTTTTAATATTAGGGTGTATTCAGTATTAGGGTGCGAAGCTTCCCTGAATACTAAATTAAAAACCTTAAATTAATAAAAAACTAAGATTATCAATTTCAAAATCATTTTTTCAAAATCTAATTAACATATTGACTAACAATTGGAATTCGACATGTCCCCTAATATAGATTTTAAGCATGCACCTTAATAAAAAACAAAAACAACAAGCTGTTTCAAAACCGATTAAATACATGTTTAACGTCTAATTAAAATATTTCCAAACATATTTGATTTTGAAGGTTCCCCAAAACTGAATCTCTCAACTTTAATTATCAATCACAAACACACAAACAATAAAAACATCTATGCCAAAATCGTTGAAATACATTTTTTTATGTAATTAAAACGTTGCCAAAACATGGAATTCGACGGTTTCCCTAATATGAGATTAAAAACATCAATTAATGAAAAACAAAAACGCAGTTTTCAAGGACGGACCCTATTGTAAAGGGTGAAACCCTCAAATGGGACCTTGGTTTTGAAATTGTTTTCTAAGGGGATCAATTGAAAATCAAATTGGCCAACTTCAAATTTCCCAAAATCGAAAACAGACCCTAGTTTCAATATTTGGGGATTTACCATGGATTTACCATGGATCTACCATGGATTTACCATGGATTTACCAGGGATTTAGGGTGCTGGTTGCTGGAGTTGCCTACAGCCGAGCCAGGACGATTTACGGAACAGCATCGCTAGCGTGTTTGTTGAGATGTGTTGCGGCCTCGTGAACGATACGGTGTATGGTGTAGCACTATGCACCAATAAAGACGATGAACCAAACAAGGGCCTGGATAAGTTACAACATTTGCAACCCTTCCGCAGCACTGCCTGGCAATGGTAATGGAATATCCCTTTTTGTATACATAGATTGTGTTCCCATCAGGAGATTGTGTTTTACTAATGTCCATTGTTTTTTTGAAGGGAAATGCTGATTTTTGCAGGAAAACATTTTTCTCCTTCTCCAATTATATAGAGGACGTAGAGAGATGTCTGTATAGAGTTGTATAGCAGTATAAAAGAATATAAAAGCTATAAAGGTTTCGCTGGGGCATGTTTGTAGACATTGCATCAGTGTGATTTTTGTTGCGCAACAATTGTATGACACCCATTGCATTTGGCCTCCGCAGTTATCATGGCCTCTACTGCAAAGCTATGGGCATTCAAGAGTAAGGATTGCTTCGTCTCGTCTTATCAACCAACGACTGACATCAATACGGTAATTAGTCGATATCCCAGGTCGCAATGAGTCAAATTCACCAGCCATGATTCGTGTGGTATCGTCATGTGTATCATGTTGTAGAGATATTATGAACAAGTTTGGTTGGGCCGATGGCTCGTCAATGCCCACGTCCACTATAATCGTGCTTCGCAAGCTCTTCGCGATGGGGCTTCGGTGAGAGATGAGGCAAGGAATTTTGCGTAAAACCGCACGAATTGGCTCTTACCAGTCCCTACCAGAACACCACGAGATACAAAATCAATAGACATGGATCTATATACATGAATGGATAGAAATGAGTCAATACCCATAAACTGGGCGGAGTTGATTAGAAGTATGGAGCTCCTTTTGCTAGTAGGGACTATGTCATGTGGTTTTTACTGTCTCCCAACGAATGTTTTCGGTGCTCCCAAGCCACACCTTCAGTGGTTACTGTGGTTGATGCAGTTTGCGGGACAGTTTCATCAGTGATTTACGTTCAAGATCGTTCAAAAATGTTCAACATATTTCAAGATATTTCGACATTGTTTGGAGCGAGATGTATTAGATTGTATTAGCATATATTATCATATATGGTATATTATGGTATGATGTTTTAAAATGTGTTCGATCATTTTCGATCCCTTTCATTTATGGCTCAGAGCGTCAGGTAATTTTCATCTAGGTGGAGGACGTTTTGGTGTGAGATGTTTGGCTTCAATCCGAGGTCTTCAACCTTTTTTTTTTCAACCCGATGTCTCGAATGTAGTTTGTCAACACTGATTGTTTTGATCCGTTTGCTTTTTTTTTGAAATCGTAGGCGGGCACGGGGCGCATGGGTTTCTTAAGTGCCTTTGGTTACGGTTAAGGCTGGAGACATGAATACATTTCAGGACGATGGAATTTGAAAGGAAGGGAAGGGATGCATAAATACGGCATAATCATTGATTTGCTGAATATGAATCATTTTTCGAATGGGAAATCCAGTACTTATGGGGAATCTATAGGGGGTGTCTTGGGGTTCCTTAAGCAAATCCAAGCACTTGACAACATATTTGAAGAGTGCAAAGGAGATTGTTGATTGTTACAACATATTTTGCATGGCTAAGGGAGCCTTTCCCCGGCAATCTCGAGCGACCTCACAGACCGACCTCATCCGATGATACATCAGGGGAATCATCCGAAAAAACGTCGCTTTTGAACCTAACATGCCCAGGTTCATCCATGCTCCAGCAAAGGCGCTCAGTTGGAAACCTGCTCCCCATGTACTGCGCCTGAGCTAGTGACGGCATCAAACAGTTCCCTCACCAGAAGTTCAGGCTGAGGGGCCTTAGGCTCTTCCTGGATCAAGACGATGTCAAAACTGCGATCCCCTCCTGTATAGATCATTTATTGTCAGACATAGGGATTTGGACATTAAACTATCAGAGTACATGTGACAAGTTCCAGGTCCATAACCCTTTTCCTTTCAGAACACCAGCCAGCTCTGTCCTAAAACTTGCGCAGGCAGCACCATGGGGGTCATGGTAGCAAACTAGCTGCCAATCTTATTGTTTCCAGCCTTTTGACCGCCGCGACGCGCTTCAGAGAAGAAAAGCGTAAGCTACTGCCGTCTACTATCGCTATCCATCACTGGTGCTTCAAATGCTATATGTTATGTTTCTAGTTTTTGTGTTTTTTCATATACATATAACTATATTACATATAGAATGAATATAATGATTATATAGAATTAAATTATATATATATAGATCATTATAATCATTATATATCATTATATATCTATATCTATATATATATAATATGATATTATATTATATATATATATGCATGACATTCTCAATGCCGAAGTGCGTACGCCAATGTTGGAATTTATTTTATGTTCCTTTGCCAGGGCGCCATTTGCAAGATTTCACGGTGACCTCCGTAGGTGTCATGCGCTGCGTTCACTGAGGATGGAAGTGGAAATCTTCTGAGAGCTGCCGCGCCATCAGAAATTCTGATGCAGAGAAATGATTCACCAAAAAAAAACAGCCAATAGTAATCAAGACCCAATAACCAACCATAACCAACCACTTTCTAAAGAGCAAATCCAGAGGGATACACCCAAATTGGGTTCGGTTTAGCGTTGGCCTTACGGCGTTGTTAACAACGGCTGGTGGCTTTGAAATGTTTGAACATGTTCTGGCGTATTTGCACGACACATGTGGGATAATGATCCTTGATGGCTACTACTGTAAATGGCTACTGTCTTCCGAAAACCTCCAACCATAGATCGCATATTGAATAACCCTGTCTTTTCTTGTCTTTTTGGAATCAACTGTGCAGTGGATATGTCACTACTGGAGCTAGAACCGTAGCTTCCGGAAGTTCATATCTGCCCAGATTTGTTCATGGGATCATGGTGTCACCTGTTTGTTTCACCAGCAGTTTGCACAAAGGTGCTGCGCTTACATGGGAAACGAGAAGCCTCTCATTATTTGGCGGTGGCTTGCATTTTTTATAATCATATGCACCCACTACGTAAATTATTGTTAAATTTGTCATTGTTTGAAAGTGATGTAATCACATAATTTGTCTCGAGTGGTGACTGGCTACATCAGTTTATCAATTGTTACTTATATAGACTAATTAGCTTTGAAATATCTAATCTAACAGCTTGATTTAAACAAAAAAAACTTGAACATTATTATTGAGCCATGTTTGTCGTTGTTGATGTAAAACTAACAGACCTGATGTGGTGGCCTTCTCTCAGGGCGTGGTCCTATCATTGCACCTTTTGAGTTCATCAGGAGCAATCATGAGGATGCATTCTTATGAACACCCTCATGAAATGATGAATCACGTTCCTTTGGAACCAAGCATTGGTTGATCCAACAATCTGAAACGCCCTCCAGAAGCAACTTACCGTATTCTTGACTTCATGGCTTTCATGGTTCGCAAATGTTGGCAACGCCAAGGCTAATCAAGGCTACTCGTACCATAGATGATGAACATCCCAAGATCCCAGCATTTGTTTGCCAACAGCCATGCCGCGCGCGGAAGTGCCGCCAGATGATGAATGGTCGCAGGTTATGCGCAACTGATTTTCCAAACAAAGAGCGGTAAACCAAAATTTTACACTGTTGTTTTTGTTTAGTCTTTTCGGGTCAAGGTTTTCAAGACCCTCTATTCTTGGTTTACGAATGTTGTAAATAGGGTCCGGTTTTTTGGTTGGGGACGTTGTTTTTGCCACATTGCAGTGTTTCAAGAATCAAAATCAGAAGACGATGTCTTTCATGCAGGCTGGCAATGTGCCCGTACGAGTGGTGTCCGCAATCATCCACAGAACAATGAGGCAAACTAGGAATATGATGGAATAGGTTTGCAACCATATCCAGAAACATACGCATGATTTGTTGTCTAAATATGTTTAAAGACAATATTTCGCAGCATTTTTTCAAGATCCTATTATATAGAGCATATGCGTTATACAAAACATTAATCTATGATAGCTTTTGTACATCCGATATGCCTTTTGAAGTTCGTGGTTCAGCACACCCCCTCCATGCTGATCCTCTACAAAGTCAGGAGGCTGCTGAGACCTATTGGTGGGGCAGATGGCGAGCATCTTGGCGAGCACCTGCCGCATCACCCAGCTGCTGCAACTTAGGGGAGCAGATCATGGGCATCGACAAATGGCATTTCCATCATGCCGCATGACATGCCATCGAGAGGAATCGAACTGAAAAGGCACATATCACATCATATCACGGTTACTGGCCCAAGTTGATCAGTTATCCGTCAGATTGTAGGCGTCGTAGAGTCGTAGAGCCCAGGTCCAGATATGTACAGATATTTTCTGTAGCCTGATAACTGATAAGGCTTTCGATGTCTACTTCAACCCCAAATGAAATGATGGGAATCTGGTTACGGGTGGGATGAAAGCTATTGTTGTTTGTTGCACCTACAGCATTGTTCATCTTCAGTGGTCAATGTATGAGTTGCATTATGTATAGTTATAATGAGTGTTTCTATATAATTATATATGGTCATATGTGATATACATACACTCACATTGGGGATGGTTATCAACCCACAGGTGTTTATATGCCCATTGTAAAGCATTATAAGGAATCCCTTCCATAGTGGTGGGATAGCCATGGCCCATACCATGTAACTGGAGCATGGTACATACAAGGTGGTGGTGCCTGCTCGGTTACTAATTTAACTATACATATATATATATATATGTGTGTGTGTGCTTCATAAGTTACAAAAAATCACCATAAACCCATGACTCATCAATTGAACAGTCTTCAAAGCGTCGCTTGATGATCAAGTATAGGGGATTATACTACCCTTTATACATTGGGGATAACAGAAACCAATAAATATTGGTAATCCTCTCTATATTATGATCCTAAAACCCGTGGATTATCCCTTTATATATTGGGATGGCTTGATTTATTCCCCTCCAAGACCGGGGAATCCGGTTCTTAACCAACGTTGGCTTCAGGACCCCTCCACCAGCTGCTACCCTTGGCTCTATGCCGACGGCATGCCTCGCGGGATCCTCAAAGACGGCCATTTGATGGGGACAACTCATGGTGATTTAATGATTCACCCACAGTCATGGTGATTTAATGGTGATTTAACCAACAAGCATTAGTTTTTTTGTGTGGTAATATGGTGGTTAACCATCAACAATTGTGATTTAATGGTGATTTAACCAACAAACATTAGGTTTTTTTTGTGGTAATATGGTGGTTAACCATCAAAAATGGTGACTTATATAATGGGATTCAACCAGCAAACATGCTGATTTTATGTTGCTTTACTGGGATATAATTGGGATTTCCGGGGTATACCCTCCGGAAATCTGACATGGCTGGGAAGATCCCCGAACGAAATGGAGGTTTTAAGGGAAACAAATCATACCCCAAACATAGACACCCCAACGAATCACCCAATTTGGAGGAACGATGAGGAAAGTAGTCTTACTGGTAAATTGGGTGATTTAATGGTGATTTAATGGTGATTTAATGGTGGTTTAATGGTGGTTTAATGGTAGTTTAATGGTAATTACCATTACTATAATGCTGATCAACCATTTGCTGATGGCAGGGTCTGGGATGGGTAGCGGACATCAACTCACTGGCCATATCGAGATCTGGCGGAGTTTGGGGTCAAAAGATGACACCCCAAAATTGCCAGCCCGCGCCACACTGATCTTCATATTAATGTTATAACATTATAAAATATAAATAAATATATATATATATATATACAGTATACATATGTAGCGCCACACGTCGCTACACTATTCTATTCAATATTCCATATCATATATTTATAAGGGGGGCAAGATATGTGGCACTCGTAGTCCGGGACAGCGGCTCCGCTTAAGGCCCTAGCCATCCGATGAAGGTACCGAGCAAAGCCGAGAGATGCAGTGGGGTTGTAACCAAGGGCGAAATCTATGTCATACTGTGGATGGACAAAATCCTCCACCAGTTGGTAAACATTGGGTAATATGGGTAGTAACTGTGAAACACTTTCAATAATGGGATTATAAATTATATTTATAATGGGAAAAAACATCTACCAAATGGCCCAGGATTTCTTCCATCTCAGAGTAGGTGGCAGCTAAAAAGTGTCTAATCATGTCTAATTTATTTTGGAGGATTGATCCAAGCGACTTGCAAGTGGTAGGCAGGTCTTTGTAATACACTGCGCGTTTTTGGAGAGTCTCATGACTCAGCCACCCATGATTCCTTCAAAACAATGATGCTAGGATATACCAGGATCATCCAGGATTCAACTTAACTCAGATGCTGCATGGCAACATGCCACCCCATTGGCCAGACATGGCATTGCCCCAGGATTCTCATTCTGTTCTCACTTGCTCAATCTTGAGGGAGACTTTTCAGAACGAAACGTTCTTGAAATGGGCACGACTCAAACCTGAAATTGAACATATAGATCAATGATGATCAATGTGAGCAACCTCTAGCATGTGCTGCAATGTTGTGCTAATACTTTAGATATCTTCATGCAGAGTGTACAGCTGTAGGTATAATCTTGAATCAGCGTATGTGTTGGAAAAATCAATTCGATGTCATAATGTCACGAATTCTTGCATGATGCTCTATGGATAGACTCTATGGGGATTGGTGCTTTCTGGTTGGCCATGGTCCAATGGTCCTTGGAACCACGGAACCACAACAGGATGACTGGGGTGTGCAGCCTTTTCCTGTCCGGCAACTCGTGGGTGAGCAGATATGGTGGCATGGTCTGGCTGTTTATAGCTGGGAAAATCAATGAAACTCATCAAACTGGATGGGCTATTTCCCATGGCCATGTTTGATTACTTCAGGGCAATCATGAGTTGCCACAATTTGCCAAGGAACATCTAGGCATGAGCAGATGTTCGGTGTATGTTGCTGATCACAGGTGAAATCCGCATTTTTTGCGACCGTTTTGAGGTCGACTATGAGTCTGAATGGGCCCAGGGACGAAAGCAGTGGGAGGCTGCACAAATTTATGTTTCCAATTTATAGATCTCTGCAAATTGCCCAGATATAACAGGGTTATAGATCCATTTGGTGTCCAAACCTACCGTTGTTTTTGCCAATGTACAAATTGGTACCACTTTAGTCAGTCATTAGTGGGGACAACTGTTCACCCAGTTTTGGCGCATGTCCATGGACTATGAGCGAATGGCAACTGCAGTCATGCATGAAGAACCCCAGCAGAGGTCGGCGAGATTTTTCTCACTGTAACTGCCGCTTGGCCCTTTGGTATTTCCTAGCTACCTCTACGTCTTGCAACAATTTAAGCTGTTGGTGATTATCAAGAGATTATTAAAACCAAGGAACATGCCCTCAGCTCATGCTGAACCTTGAGATGGTTTTAGGAAATTAACACCGTTAAACCAACAAATGTGTTCCAGACCACCCCCAAGCTGTTCGCTTGGGTTTGATTGAAGAACATGTGTTCTTGCCTAAAACTACCATAAGATGAGCTTGACTCTTTCACGCATATGTGAAACATTGATGACATCCTCATTTTGACGCTGAAATCAAGATCAGTCCCCTGTTGGCTAGTTGACATGCATTTCCAATTTCATCATATTTCAATATATTTCATCCATTTTCTATAATATTATGCTATCCATTTCAAAAAAAATGCAGATTTTACTCCCCCAAAAATGGCTTAAGATAGCCATGGAACGGACGTCGCAGGTCTACCTGGAATCCTATGACGCCTGGCTTCGGGAACTGAGCCGTTTGATCGAAGTCTACAAGCGAAAGGCCCGGATCGGGAGAGATCGACAGATCACCAAGGGATGAGACGGTGGGGGAAATATGGTGATATCATGGGTATATAATATGTATATATATATATATATTTAATTATTTATAAATATATTAATGGACAATCATAATATATATATATATAACCAAAAGAATCCAAAAAAGATGCTAGATGCGAAAAAAGGGATTTTCACCAACAATGAAGGATTCCGCTGCCAAAAAGAGGATTCAACTGAAAATTGGGCATTAAAATGGCATTCAATCTATGGTTTCCAATGACATTACACTCTGGTAATCTCTGGTAAACTAACATAACAATGGAAAATCACAATTTTCAATGGGAAAATCCACTATAAATGGTCATTTTCAATAGCTATGTTAGTTTACCAGAGGGTAAATATCATTAAACGGCATTAAATCTATGAAGAATATATGAATAGGGCGCCCAAGTTCCTGGTTTCTCAGACCTGGGATCTTCAGATCCAGACTTAATCCTTGGTCGAATCCATCGCGGAGGTGGAGGAAATGGACTATGAGGAGAGTAGAGAGGTCCCGAAAATCCATGGGCCACGACAATCTTGACGCCCGGCACGACCACTTTGATACGTGTACCATCTACTTTTAAACACATAAATGGGCATGTATATATATATATAATTATATATATAATAGGTATAATATATAATCTATTTTGACCAATTGTGGTTGTGTCAGAAATTCAGATGTGCGAAGAAACTTCGCAGATACCTCTGAGCTGCAATGATTTATTTCAAGAGCGAGGCTGGTCCCTACTGGCCCCAATCGTTTCTTGTTTTCAATCACATGACCAGGCATTTGCATATAGGGAAGCACTCCAATCAGCGATCATTCTTGCAGATCTTGCAGCAGGTGTACCAGGGAAAGTATCCAGATGCTCCGGAATACCCAGCTGCTGACGTCAGGACACCCAGAGGTTCACAGAATTTTTGGGACTCAGCTTAGGTCCAAGTTAGTTTTGACCAGATGAGATGATAAACCTTTGGTTTCTTATTTGCCTCGACTGCTTCAGTAACATTTTAGTACAGCAAGTTAAGTTACTTAGAATTTGGAGCCCGGTAGTTTCACTATGTTTCATTGGCCTTCTCTTCAAGTTTGATTCAGGTTCTATGTTCAGCCATTTTTGGTCATGTCCCAGTTTATTGCTCTTGTTTTATTGCATCAAAATCACAAGTTTATCTCAGCCCCGTTCCTTGCGGATCGATCCGGTGGCTTTCCACCACTAGGCCAAAGTGCTGCAAGCTGCCGCGGAGCCGGATGTGGTGGCCTTGGCGGATGCCTTGGAGGATCCCTTGAGCGATCCCTGCTGCAAGGCGCCAAGGGGGGAAACGAGGGCTGTTGAAATAGTATTTATATATATATATATGCACCAGGCCCTGCCACCCCCCCACCCCCATGGGATGGGTCCCATATACTGGCCCCATATGAGATCTTCCCCCTCCCCCCCCTGTGGTGTGGTGGGGGTGTGGCACTGTCCCCCTCCCCCCCTGTGGTGTGGTGGGGGTGTGGCACTGTCCCCCTCCCCCCCTGTGGTGTGGTGGG
>Ga0126342_10003581_pt1 | contig 25776 bp, 10 predicted proteins | sample Cyp1metagenome_FD_92528 | JGI IMG/M metagenome (GOLD analysis project Ga0126342, IMG submission 92528) | Coral microbial communities from Lord Howe Island, Old Settlement Bay, Australia - Cyphastrea 1 metagenome | ecosystem: Host-associated > Invertebrates > Cnidaria > Coral ... | reverse complement strand
ACATACATACACATACATACACATACATACACATACATACACATACATACACATACATACACATACATACACATACATACGCATACATACACATACATACACATACATACACATACATACACAAACATACACATACATACACATACATACACATACACATACATACACACACATACACATACATAGACATACATAGACATACATAGACATACATAGACATACATACACATACATACACATACAGACACATACATACACATACATACATACACATGCACATGCACATGCACATGAACATACACATACACACATACATACTCACACATATGCATAATATGCATGCGTTTCATTCCATTCCATTCCATTCCATTCTATCCCATGCCATTCCATTCCATGACATTACATTACATACATGTATGCATATGCACACACACACACGCATACATATATATATATATATATATATATTCAGCTCAGTATATATATATGTATATATACACATGCGTACACATAACACATATGGATGGTACCAAATAAATAACCAAATAAGTGAATTGATATAAATAAATCAATGAATAGATAAACAAATGAATACGTATAAATACATATTTACAAACACGACATGAAGATAAAATTAAAACAAATAAACAAACACATAGAGAGACTTCAGAGATGGTGCTGGAAAAAAATAGAAAGATAAATAAACGCGCGTGTGCTTGCGTGCGCATATGTACCTCAAATGTCAGAGGAGCACGGAAACGTTGCCTTTCATGGTTCTGTAGAAGGTTTCCGGGTCCAGTCGTTGACGCTGACTGTGAAATTTGCGGGGTTGGGCCAAGTGAAGACGCCTCACAGACATCACATGGAGATGTTTAGGTTGGCCCAACCCATGCACCCCAGCCGTTCTCCTGCTTTTAGGCACAGTTTGAATGCTGCGCCATGATTCACCGTGGAGTCCGAAGGGCAACATTCCAGGTCAGCTTTATGATTCATAGGTCATACCACAATCACCATGCCACGTATTTACCTATGGATCCATATGGGGGGATACCCCAAATGGGCACCTTCATAGGAAGATGAGAAACCATCAAAACCGGGTGGTACCCTATTTTGAGACAAAACCACAGAGGCATAGGAACTGGGGATCTTTGGCACTGGAAGTTGGGATCATCCTATTCACTGCTCCCCCGTCACCAGATCCTCAGGATCACCCCGCCGCGTTGCGCGCCGCAACCTTTAGCGACAGCGACGCGCAAAAAAATGATGCCCGGGCAGCCGGGGCAGTGACAGCTCCAAATTGAAGCGTTTCTCAGCTTGGGCTGCTGTTGGTGTTTTCTAAGGCGTATGATTTTCCATCCAAACTGGCACGATCCAAATGATTGATGCAGGACCCACAACGAGAAACAACGTCAATTTTGCAGTTTATTCGTATGTACCTACACGTGTTACTAGTGGGAATGGTTTACAGTAGCTCCCAAATGTTTGATACGTTTTTTTTCCCGATTTTGTGGGCCGGTTAAATCAACATATCAGCCAACATGAATGAATCAATCAGTGAGTGACTCTTAAAACTACAAACGCACAGAATACATCATAAAACTGTTGAGTACAACACCGCGCACAACATTGCTGCCTTGATCTTTTCATATACTATATACATCCCTTTTAAATCGCTGGATTTATCTACCAATCAATTGTACATCCCAATTACAGATTATAGATCCCAATCATAGATGATCAATCAGCATTTATTGTATTTTATTGTAATTACTACTCCCAAGATCTCCCAAGTACGGTATAAATTGTTGGTTTCCCTAACATCCGTGTACTACCCTCTGGTAATTTAACATAGCTATTGAAAATGGCCATTTATAGTGAGTTTTCCCATAAAAAATGGTGGTTTTCCATAGTTATGTTAGTTTACCAGAGGGTAATTTGTGATACGATGGGGCTGCGCCAGGCTCGCGAACAGTCCCGCGGCTCGTCGAAGCGCAATGTGGACGAAGCGGCCTGTGCCATGGCGACGAGTTGTCTCCGTCGGTGTTTGGATCGCCATGGAGAGATCTCCCCCAGGATGAAAGGTAATTGTTAAGGATATGTACACATGGGGTCAGAAATAGCATGTCTTCTATGGTAAGTAATGGGAAGTAGATGAGTATATCTATTTTTTTTCGATGAAATCGTTTTTTTTTCAAGCATCCCATTGGTTGAACCACCATTTTGGGGAATCTACTTCTCTTTTTTTGGTTCCATTATGGCGCAGTTTAGCACCTAGACTGCGCTAAGTTATGCTAAGTTGGTTTATAACTAGACTAGAATGCCAATGTAGGGTTTTGTGGTATACACATATAATCTATAGTTAGTGGTTGTGTTGAAACTAAATTATGTCTGGGGGGCACCCACGTTGTGGCATATGGAGGTGGGTCAACACCTACAACGCAGAAATTTTGGTGTTCACCTAACAACACTTACAAGCCGGTAGCTTTTCATCGCTAGCTGGACAATCAGAACTTGGTTAATTAGTAGTAATCAATAATTACTATAGTAGTAGAGCATCATCGAATGGGAGGTTTTTAATTTTCCTAGCACTTAAAAAAAACAGAGCGTAGCATATCTTTGTCGACCAATCACGCACGGAGAGTGAACATACCTCTGAATTCTGTTCGTATCCCTTGGCTCCTACTTTCCTCGAAGAAACCAAACGTTGTTGTAAGAACAAACACAGTTCCGTAGACTTGAGAGTCACTTCAAGAGGATAATAAAGATAAAGCCCTAAAAACATAAATCAGGATGCTGCAGCTATGGTGGAACTGGCATAGTGCAATGATTTGAAGTGCTGTGTTAATTCACCTAGCTCCTGGAATTCATCCAAACTTAAACTAAAGATGAACGCCTTGGGTCAGTCAACTTGATGGGGAAAAAAAAGAAAATAAGTCAACTTGATACCAGATTTGATTAACCAAGAGTTGGGGGACCTTTTTTGCAGAAGGAATCCGAAGTCCTTCACTTTCCATTCGCTTGGCTTCGACTCGTCCTTCGCAGGTGCTGCTTGGCTAGTGGAGTCGGGTCCCAGAGATGGCGGTGGGTGGCTTCGTAGTGAGGGAATGATCCATACCCTCTGGTAATTGAACATAGCTATTGAAAATGGCCATTTATAGTGAGTTTTCCCATGAAAAATAGTGATTTTCCATCTCTATCTTCCACTACCCTCTGGTAAACTAACATAACTATGGAAAATCACCATTTTTTATGGGAAAACCACTATAAATGGCCATTTTCAATAGCTATGTTAGTCATTACCAGAGGGTAACATTAATAACTCATACCCGTGAAGGATCATCCCATTCCCCCATTCCGATGCTAAGCAGCATTGAGGCAGATGATGAAGGTTTGGGGCCGCGCGGGGCCTAAGCGACGGATGTGGGCATAGAATAGTGAACACACGCAGGCAGACACGCACACAATGCATGTATATACATATACACACACACATATATATATAATCCATGAATCCTCCATTATAATCCATGAATCCTCCATTATAATCCATGAATCCTCCATTATAATCCATGAATCCATTATAATCCATGAATCCTCCATTTCCAGCGGCAAATTCCATTTTTCCTTCAGCCAATCCATGGCTTCGGGCAGAGCCGGTGCACAAGGACTGAAGGGGGACGAGGTGGGTGTCATCAGCCCATATGCCGCACAGGCGGGGGAGAGGGAACCATTGAGTCACTTGAGGATCGCCGAAGAGTTACAAGGCACACAACTTGTTTGACATTTGGTTTGATGGGGGATATATGGGGATATAAACATGGTATATATTTATATAACTATAGTTATTGGGTTTACAACCTCACTTATAACATCTTATAATTGGGGGCCATCACGTTGTACAGTATGGTATGATCAGTCTGGGGATGCCTTTAGGGCTAAATAATTTGGTAATATTTGGCCACTTATTGCAGCTGATCACGGCATGATAGATGCGTAGGAAACCCCTAAACGCCAGGTAGAGATGGGATGTGTTAAACTCCAGTTTCGTGCGGTTCGTCCCACATCTGCTTCAGCAGAGGTGGCAGACATTCGCAATGTGCGTGCCTCAGTAGCTGGCTTCACCAACCATTCGACTCAGGTGTTTCGGCCTTTATTAATCCACCTGGATCCAAGGGGTTAGCAGGTAGCTGCACTTGGTAAACTAACATAACTATGGAAAATCACCATTTTTAATGGGTAAATCCACTATAAATGGCCATTTTCAATAGCTATGTGGCTGTTTACCAGAGGGTACGTGGTTTTGGATTGTTTGCCCACAGATATCCGATTATCCACAGATGTTACTTCTTCCCCAGCGTATCCTCCGACCATGGCTGATGACCCCAACGTCGCAGTACATGATGGCTAGGATTGGGGGAAATCATCCATGGACTTAGCATGACTTAGTAATATGACTTAGTATGACTTGGTACATCTTATTTCATCATATTTCAATATATTTCATCTTATTTCAGACTTTCAGCTTGGTGAAGTCTGACGAACTTCAGTGCCTTCATTGAACTTCTCTCCACTTCCCCGGCAGCCCGGTGCTCCCCCGGTGGAGCGGACTGAGGCTCTGCCGGCTCAAGCCAGAGACGCCGTGCAGGTGTCCTCAGTGGACGCCTTCCAGGGATGTCAGAAGGATGTCATCATCCTGAGCCTCGTGCGAGCCAATCCGCGTCAGGAAACCCAGGGCCCCAGTGACAACAGTACCCCTTGGATCGAAAGAATCGATGTGTGCAAGAACACGCGTGCACAGATAGAGATAGACACACACACACATATATATAATTATATATATATAGACATTACATACACATTTTATATGTATTTGATTGTTTTTTTCACGCATGCGCAGATGCATGTACCCAACTCTTCACGTGTATGCATGCTTACCCTCTGGTAATCAAACATGGCTTGCTGGAAAATTCCCCATTTATAGATGATTTGTCCATTCAAACTTCCATGCCTAGATTATTTTCCCATTGAAAACCCACTAAATAACTAGTTCCATATTTTTCCACAGCAAACTGTTCAATTACCAAAGGGTGATTCTTATTTCGTGGTGCTCAGCTGACTGTTTTAACAGGTGGCGATGTGGGCTTTGTCTCTGACTGGAGACGTTTGAACGTGGCTGGAGGGCTCGACAAAATCGGACGGTGAACTCCTTGCGGAAGGATGGGATGCCCCGGAAGGTTGGACGATTAGATGATAGATATATATATATATATTATACATGATATATATATATCATGTATATATATATATGCATTATACTATATTTCGGATTTTATTGGCATATATGTAGATATATGATCATCTACAAGTAATTTTAGATGGACGCCACCAATGAAACGTTTACTTGGCCATGGACAGATCATCGGATACACAATTTTCAACATGGGCGCTGTTTGGGGAACGGGGAACCCGAAACTGCTCCAGGTCCTGAGCAAAAGCTATATTGAGGGATGGTCATCCTCCCAGTAAGAGGAGTTAATAAATGTTAATAAATTGTTAATGTTAATGTGTAGTTGTGATTATAACATGCCTGGGAATGAAAACCACCCCCCACACAGGAAACATGTTCGGGCAATACTAAAATCAGTTGGTCCCCCTTGATTAATCACAATTTGACACTAATTATATCATATCACTTGCTATAACCAACCAATGTTTGACAGATGCTTTTGCTTCGTGGCTTGGAATTTCAGTGGAATTCCAGGATTCGAATCCTGGGGCCCAAACCACAGATGATCTCACATTAAGACATTATATATTATAGTTTTTATAACTCGTTATAATCCGTGATATCCATAACCATTCATAACATAGAATCACGGGTTATATATATATATCTATACACATACTGGGACATATACGGGATATATATATATAAGGCATTTGGTCCAAACCGCCACTCGCACGCACTGTACGGTTTGGTTGCCATTCGCCTAAGCGGTTTGTCTCCGCGGGCTTGGTGTGTTCACTTCCACCTCGCCTTCACTATCTGTTTGTGGTTTCTGGGTCATCCACGGGGTAAAAACCCAGGTTTCTGCAAGGTTTTAGCTGCCATTTGATTGGCCTACTACCGTTGCCCCTTTTTGATTTCAAATCGCAATTCAATTCACAATTTACAATTCTTATTTCTGGTCCTTTGTTTGAGTTTGATTGACATTGTCTCTGCTCCTTATACATTGGATTTACATGTTTTGTCTGCTCCTTGCTTTGCTATTTTGTCAAATTGGCGGCCTCAATTTCGACTATCAGAAGGCATACAAGGAGGTTACGAGCCAGGGCAAGGCACAGGTGGTTCCTGCACAAGCAGGGCATTCAACCGCTGGATTGCACTGGACTCCGACACATTTTTGCAATTTTATCCAACCATCATTCGAAGGATTCGAGATTCTTGCAAGTTATTCAGAGAGCGATTTCCGCTGCAATGACTCAGCAGGATCATGCCTACCCGTGGCGCTGCCAGTGCGGCAGCCTCAACGGGAAACGGGCAATTCATTGTCCCATTTGCGCTCAACACTGGAGCAAAGGAACGCCGCATTCGAACATGCCAAAACAGAACAACTCCAGCCAATCCCATCCTCAGCGATGGGTGCAGCAGAAGGCGTCCAAGCAAGCACAGCGATGGACGCAAGGAGCTCAATATGGAGACGATGGACAATGGATCAAATCTCCACGGAGACAGGCCTCGAGACACAGATCCAGTTCGAACAGAACGAAACAAGGAAAGGGCAAAGGCAAAGGCAAGCAGACTGGCACCCATCAAGCTGCCAATCATGCAGGTGGTCACGAGGTAGTGCCTCCTCCGGGTCCTCCAGCTGTGATGCCCACCTATCAGGAAGCGCCGTGGTTGATGGCACCTCCCCCGCCATTGCCAGGAGGGAGCTTGCCGTCGGATCCCAGTGCAGCCGCTGCCAATGCTGCTGCCTCGGCAGCAGAAGCCAAGCTCCGAGCAATGTATGCACTGCTCGAGAAGCACCCAGATGGGCTGCATCCGGACATCCAGAAAGAAATCAAGGATGCCAAGTTGAAGGAGGGCGAAGTCGCCATCAAATCCCTTCACAAGCAGGTCAACGCACTGGGAAAGGCAAGGACGGAATTGCAGAATGCCAATGCAGCTCGGCTCAGTTTGCACTCATCATGGGGGTCATTCCTGGTCGAGCAGGTCGCAAAATGGCAAGCGTACTCTCAGCAGTTCCAGACTCAAGAAGCCACTTTGGCCGACCGGGTCACAGCTGCGAGAGCAGCACTGGATACAGCGCGCTCCAATTTGGCTGTGTCCAAGTCGCTTCTCCAGAAGACCGACCAGTCGGAACAGCAGGACATTCAAACAGTGAGCGACGACGAGGAGGAATCCAAAGAGTCCAAGGAAGCGGCAAATTCCAGTGCCCGGAAGATCACAGACAGTCTTCAGCATTTGGGGGAAAGCTTGAAGACGCTCAGCGCAAACGCCGACGAGCTGATGATCGCCGAGCAGCAGGCCACAAAACGGCAGAGACTCGATCCTCCCGCAGATGCCGCTGGGTTGGATTCCGCAGCGCCTGCTGCGCCGTCTTTTCACTAGGCCGGATTAGTATGACTCCAGAGTATGCTGTCCAATGGCCGCAAAGATCAGGTCTGCTGCCTGATGCCCACATGGTTGTTCAGAAATGGAATCACCAGATTGTTGCTGAATCCGACTTTTGCTCGGAATGGGATGCCGCGCATAGAGCCACGGAGTTAGCTTTGCAGTTTGGTTTTTCCACATTTCATCCGCCAGGGTCTCACGTTAGTTGCCGTAGGAAGCTTGAGGGACATGCTTCTGTTTCGTTTTGCGATGATGTTGAGATTTTCCTAGGTGAAGATGATTCAATTCAAATGCATCGCCTGGTCGTGCCTGCCGAAGTGTTGTGCACTGCCGACAAGCCGTGGTCTACACAGCGGATCCCGTCAGGTCATGCCATTCCTGCCGCCAGGTACCATTATGAGTCTGACTTAGGTTGTTCCGTTGAGGAGTTGTTTGCAGCTTTTTCAACTGAGGTTTTGCCCGAGCCTTTGTCATTCGATGGTTTAAGCCTGAATGAAGCTCAGCGTGCTTGTTGTACGAACACGCTGACACACCCTGTTTTCCATGCGCTCAGCTCTGACTGCCCGGATGCATTGGTTTCAGTCAATGTAAATAGGTGCAGGCAGGATTGCCGGTTTTTTTCCCAGGATTACCCTGACATCCCCCTCACGTCTTGTCGTGATCCGCTGTCTTTAAAGGCCGTGTTGATCCCAAGATGTACGGGGTTGAATTTTGCAGTGCCTGATTGCAGTGGTATCGATTGCTGGCGAAAGTTTTTGGCTCTTGATGTTGGTGAATTTGCTCCCCACGTAGGACACTCCGTTGTCCGTGAGGCAGGAAATGTGGTTGAACATCCGCAATCTTCACCAGTACACCTGGTGGCATCACACCATGGAAGCCAAGCGGCAGCGTCGTCCTCTAGGAGTTCGATGCCCAATGCACCACCGGCACCCTCGGTTCCGCCATTTGCTTTAGGCATCCTTGCATCGTTGCCGCTGGCATATCAGGTTAACCCTGTCAAAATTGCGCAAGGAATTTTGGTGCGGTCCTGGCTACTGCATCATGTGACATTTCCACGATCACTGCATCCAAGGCAATGTATGCTGCGTGGACCGCCTCATACTTGGCGTGCCCAACTTATTGCTGTTTGGTTTGGAGCGACTGTGCCACAAGAAGAACCTTCCATTGACTTGGTCAAGCCAGCACCACCCAGAAACTGGCATGAGTCCAGTATCCTCTTTGATGTTGTGCTGGCGCAAGGACTAGAGTCTGGTCGAATCGCAGGGCTCGTGACCATTCTGCCAACATTTCAGCATGCGGTACTGAGTATGTACTCGGTAGCGGTTTCCTTTGATCCTTTGATCAGTGGGCAAGATGTTGTTACACAATCTGATATTCAGGACGTTTGCAATTTGCATGACTGCCTGATTTTTCATGCTGCAATTCATTTGCCTATTGACTTCAATCGCAATTTCCAGGTATCCCCCGGTGCCGGATTCGTGGTTTATGTGAGCAACCAAAATGAAGTCAATACCACAGCTGCTGCAATTGCTGTTGAGGCATCAGATCCCATGCCAGAGCCTGGAACAAATCCGGAAGAACGAATCGACCTTGATCAGCCTCCACGGTTGGACGCTTCACCCGATGCAGGTGCCCTTTCGGCGCTCCGTGCTCAACCCAGACCTCGGCGTAGGGTAATTTTGTATCGGGTAGGTTGTCTCCCCATTTCGGCGTGGGTTTCTTCCCTTGATTTTGATTCCCTCCTGCATGATGTTTTAGAGCTCACTGCCATTGAACCTGAGGACTTGATTGCAATGCATCGAGTTCATGCGAAACCAGTTGGTGAACCCTTCCATGAGACCAGTTTTGTCGTTCAGCGCCAGCGTGACATGCCTACTGGATCGCCTGACCAGTTGATACTCTTGGATGTTGTGTTTCATCAGCATGGATCGACTACAGCACCGCTGGCTGAGTCTCAATTTGATCGTAGGGTCATCCGTGTTCCCGCTGCAGTTTCACGCGTAGGACTCCTTAGGCTTGCACGGGTCTCCCATTACTGTGATTCGAAGCAGAATTGCGTTGTTTTGGTTGATCATGCACCTTGGCCAGTTCAGTTGCGGGCGGATCGTCTTCTTCCACATGGAAGCTACGCCAGGGTCCATGTACCCCCACCGATCGCAGCTGGCATGGAGACTTGCCGGGTCGTTTCATGGATTGAAGCACTCTGCGACTCTTCGGCACCGACTTTTGAACAAGTCTATCCGACCATCACTTCCCATTTTCATTCCAATACTCGTAGTGGACCCAGTGACACTCATCCCCCTTTGAATGCATTGGTTGATGGTCTGGCCTTCGTCGCCGGCACTCCCAAACAGCATCGTGCACCAGAAGATCAGGAAGCACAGCCGACAGCTTTCGAAGATCCTATTCCAGTTCAGGCACCACCGGTCTTCCCTCATGCACCTGACTGGCAAGGATTTGAGACCGAACTACGAAGCATGTTTGATGATCTTAGCCATACTGACCTTCCTGAAGAAGGCCCTGTGTTGCATGTCGTCACCTGGTACATCCATCATGAACGAGTTCCGTCCTGCATCGTTGGCAGGCTTGTGCGTCTTTCGCATAGGCCCTGGGAGTGGCTTCAACAACTCTGTTTACCATGGCTACCTTTGATGCAACCGTTTGAGAACTTGGCTTTTCACATCGTGCGCCCAAACCCAACTCCTGATTTGCCGGGTCAGCAAATGGTTCATGTTATTCTTGAGCAGAACATTCAAGTTGCCAGGAAAACTGCGCTCATCTCGGCATTGTTTCATGGTATTCATGGTGACGTTACTCATCGCAGGGCTCAATCTATACCGACGCATCTTTCACGGGAGGTTGTGGAAAGGTTGTTGGCCATTGAGGATGTTTGTCGCCAGAGACGATGCACTGCTTGGTCAGGACGCATGCAGTTCCATCGCCACCGACTTGAACCTATTCACCAAGGCATAGGGGTTTCGATCGTGATTGCTCCATTTCGACACAGGTATGCACAAGTTGATGATGATGGATTTCCCATTCTGGACACGGCCTCGTCATCCTGCATTCCACCCCGTATGTCCTTTCGTGCTGAGAATGCCACGCTCTTCCCTCATGCTGAAGAGGCTGTTCACGATGTTGGTCTAGTGCCGGAGCATGCACCCACACGCCTTATCCCTGCCCTCCGTGTCATCTGGGAGCGTTATTTAATGTCAACAACACAACGACCTTACCGTTTCTATGTTGAAACGTGGTTTTGTGATCATGACAGGTTTCCACGTACTGACAGAAGCAGGGAAGTGCTGCTGCCGCCGGACCAGGAATCTTGGAGAGATGCTATTACTCAGAAATGGCAAGATCTCATAGATCCTGCTGCTGAAGTCCTTCTTTATGTGGTCACTCCGGAACCTATTGGTGGTGCCGGTGACGTTCTGGCTCATGTCATTTTGGCTCAGCATCAGCATAGAGGGTTCATTTCAGCCTTGATCACCACATTGGCGCCTGAGGATGACCCTTGGGACCCCCCTAGGGTTGCATTGAAACTTCCGACAGTTGTCGACAAGGCTTTACTCATTCAAGAGAGTGGGTTGTTTCCTTATTGCCCACCATTTCTCCCTTTCAATGTTTGTCGTGCACATAGTGGTGACATTGAGATCCTGCAGGATCAATTGACAGATGCTCAATCCGGAGATGGCTTTCTCTGCGTTGCAGAAGCCTTGCCCGCTCCAGCCACAGTCCCAGATGCAGACACACTGCATGGGGAGCACATTAGGGGCTTGTTTGCCAAGCTTGCGGGGATGATCACTTCGGTTGTCACCTCGTTGGATTGTGCCGTTAGTTCTATGTCTGAATGGGTTCTTCAGAATAAAGACCTTGATCAAGCCATTTGTCATGTGCAGAGAGACATCGTAGCCTACATTGATCGGTTGATTCCAGCAGACAGGTCCCCTGGGCTAGTTGGTGATGATGCTGGCTCGCACCCGTCCCCTGATTGTTGGTCTTCTAACTCAGTTCTTTGTTCTGGCCCTACTGTTCCCATTGCCGCTCAGCGTGGTGTCCCTTTCAAGCTCGCCCGGGAGTTGGTTCAACAGCTTCAGGTGCTTTGGTTGGCAAAGGCACACAGGCAGGACTCATCAGAGGCTCATTTCTGTGTGAAGGTCTGGTTTTCTGATCATTTACAGAGTGCTGAACCTGGCCCTCCTATTTCGGTTTCACTGCCGGTTGATTCCGACTTATGGATAGATGCCTTCTTGCGGCCTTGGAACAGAGTCCTCAGTGACAGTTCGGACATTCAGATCGTTGTTGCGCAGTTTAGGGGTCTTCCTCAACCAGAGGATGCGGACGCTACGGTCATCATTGTGCAGAACCCTATTTCTCTGTTGTCTACTGCCTTGTTAGCCGTGTTTCCTGATTCGCGTAGAGAAGGCACACCTGATTATCGACTGGCCACGGTTGCTGAGCCTTTCTCTCGTTGGACTTTGGAGCATGCGGTGCGTAGTTTGCCTGAAGGTTGTCTCAGTGACCCAGCATGGCATTTTGACTTTACATGGGGTTGTGATCCTTTTGACGCAGTTGGCCCTCCTGGCCGTCATCATGGGGAATGCTTTGGTGTTTTCCCTCGGCTAGCTTGTGAGCCATGGGGTGGACTGGTTGATGGAGACTTTGCTTGCTTGATTCAGAGTGTTGTCCCAGCTAGGCAGGAGCCAGTTGTCCAGCCGGTTGTTTCTGCCCCTGTGCGCATTTCTTTACAAGCATCGCTCCCTCTATGTCTGATTGACCCTGCCTCCCAGAACTTCAATGATACTATCCCAGCAATCGCCATTTCAGAAGAGGCAAATTGGAAAAAGCGCATTGGCGAACAAGAGCTTCCACGTCTTCTTGGCCTGCCTGACGGTATGTCGGTTCCCCCGGCTACGTATTGGTCTTTGGTTGACCCTACACCGCTTGATCCTTTGCTTCCGTCTTGGGCCGAACTCTATGTTGATGGTTCAACCAGTGCCACGGCTGCTGCTTGGAGTGTCGTGGTTGTGCGCACTGATGGAGTTGCGTCACTGCTGGTTGGATCCCTTTATGGTCAGGTTTCTCTTGCGGACCAAAGCCCTGATTGGATAGGAGCCACTACGGTTGACAATATTGCAGCGGAATTTTCCGCTTTTGCCATTGCTCTTGATCTTGCATGTCGCATGGTTCCCGTAAAGGTTGTCATTCGCCCAGACTTGCAGCTCAGTGCGATGCTTGCTAAGCAGCAATGTGTGACTGCTTCCAATCCTCGGCTTGCACAGCTCATTTCCGTATTGGCTGCTTGGTTACCTGTTGACGCTTCAATTTGTGAAGTGAGAGGGCATACTGACCATCCTTGGAATGACCTTGCTGATGCAATTGCACGTTGGGCGCTTTCTCACGATCCGCCCAATGGGCATTCCTTTCCCGTTTTGCACCAGCTTGCAGTATCAGCTGCGGATTTGAACTGGGCATGGATTCAAGGGGCGCCAACGTCCTTGTTCCAGTCCCTTCCGCCTATCTGCGATCAACAAGTTTGTCAATTCCCGTTGTCGCTGCGTAAGGTTCCAGTTGACAGGGCACCAGTGGCTGTTTCTGATCCCAAGTCCACGTGTGAGCTTAATGTCTTCTCTCTTAATGTCCTTGCGCTTGATTCTGTCAATCAGCAGACTTTGCATGGGCGCCAGAGAGGGCAGCGCACCGCTCGACTTGACCTACTTTGGCATCAAGCTCAAGCACATATTATTGGCCTTCAAGAAGCGCGCACTTTGCCGGGGCGCCATGTCACCGACCATTACATGATTTTTGCGTCCGGCTTTGAAGACCCTCGGGCGCCCAGGTTTGGATGCGAGATCTGGCTTCACCGCTCCTTGCCGTTTGTGGCCTTTGAAGATGGTACCTCTATTTGTGCCCCAGAATTCAAGTTTGCGGTTGTTCATGCTGATCCTAGGAGACTTATGCTGCGTGCTGATCATGTCAGCTGTTCGTTCATGGTCACCGTCTTGCATGCTCCATGCTTGGGCAAAACCAGAGGAAATGGGCATCGTCCAATTGATGACATTGATCAGTGGTGGCAAGAAACTTCTCGCCTCTTGGAGAAATGTGCGCCTGCAACGTACCATTGGTTGTGTGTAGATGCAAATGCCCCTCTTGCCACACATGAAACCGATTGCTTTGCACTTGCGCATGCCGAAGCTTCAAATCCTCAGGGAGCCTTGTTTGAAGTTTTTTTGCTTAGGCATCAGTTGGCAGTGCCGGCCACGTTCTCAGACATTCACCCGGGTGAAGCTTGGACATGGACTCATTCCTCTGGGTCTAGGTGCAGACGTGATTATATCCTGGTGCCACTGCACACGTTACCCTGTGTGCATGAGTCCTTTATCATGAAATCTTATGATGGATCGTTTTGCCATGAAGACCATATTCCGGTTGGCATTCGTTTCTCAGCCTTCTTGCCTGCAAGGAGTGGTACGGTGCGCATGAGATGGGATGAACTTGCGTTTCTCGATCCGGTGCGAGTTGAGCAATTTCAAAGTGCTTTGCGCACGCTCCCATTGCCAACTTGGGATGTGCGAACCACCGACCATTGTGCCCTTTATGAAGATCAGGTCGTTCAGCTCGGCCAACAGTTCTTTGGTGGGAAGTCACGCCAGCGTGCTCGGCCGCAGCTTAGTCCGGCCACGGCTTCTATGATTGCCTTCAAACGACACCTCCTTGACCTCGGCAGGGCTTGGGAACTGATGACTGACGCCACTTTCAAAGCTGAACTACGAGAAGTAGAAAAGGTTGTCCGGAAGGCTGTTTATGCTGATTTAGCTTGTTTTTATGACCAACTTCTTGTGCGCTTGCAAGATGCTGATCAGATGGCTGATGCGAAGCAATTGTATCGCATTCTAGATCGCCTTGGTCGCCGCAAGCACAAGCAAGGCGGACAGCGGCCCCTGCCTTTGTTGAAAGCCCCGGATGGTTCTACTCTTCAGTCCTTCCAGCAGCAACAGCACACTTGGCTCCGACAATTTGCTGCCACTGAAGCAGGTGTGCCGATGTCATGGTCTGCCCTTTATGACCTGTGTCGTCCTGGCTTGGCTCGTTCTGATTTTGAGATTGATCCGGATGCATTTGTTTCGCCTTGGCAACTTCTTCAAGCCATGAGAAAGCTACGGCGGGGCAAGGCATGTGGACCCAATAACATGCCCCCCGACCTTATCAAGGCAGGTGGTGCGGTCTTTGCAATGCAGCTGTCATGCCTGACAAATAAGGTCGTTGCTCACGCGCATGAGCCCACCTCTTGGCGGGGGGGCAAACTTGTCCCGCTCTTTAAGGGTAGGGGCAGTCCGCATGATCCGGCATCCTTTAGAAGCATCTTTATCTCTGACTTTACGGCCAAATTATATCATGCCTGCCTTCGCAGACCTTTGGAGACGGTTTGGTCTGCAGGGCTGCACTCGATGCAATTTGGAGGCAGAGCAGGTTGTGGGGTTGATCTTCCCCACCATTTCTTGCAGCTGCATCAATGTTGGGCGAAGCAGATGAAAAAGCCGGCAGCAATTGTTTTCTTTGACATGAAAGAGGCATTTTATTCTGTTCTGAGGCAGGCGCTCACTTCATGCCAAGACCGTAACAATGCTTTTCAGTTTGCAATGCATCGCATTGGCCTCCAGGATGACGAAGTTGCCGATATGCTTCATTCTGTTGCTCATGAAAATGCAGTTGAAGGTGTCTCCCCGCATGTTGAACGACTTGTTCATGATACCATGTCAGGCACGTTCTTTACAGTTGAGGGTATTGACACCCCTGTTGCCACACACAAGGGTACTCGTCCCGGTGATCCCATAGGTGACTTGCTATTCAACCTTACCATGAGTCGCATCCTTGCCGAAATGAAGGAGATTGTTTTGGAAGACCATGTGGCAGATTGGTTTGGGGATCCTGAAAAGTGCAATAGCTTCCTGGAACCAGAGGCCTTGCCTGAGGCTGGATTTGCGGATGTTTCGTTCGTAGATGACTGTGCTGTTGCAATTCATGCAGCAGACATTGCCCAGTTGCAGACCATTGCCATGAGTGTTGTGACTGCTATGCATGTGGCTGCACGCAGACGTGGTCTCCATTTGAATTTCGATGTTGGCAAGACAGAGATGCTTTGGCACGTGCAAGGTAGAGGCTCGAAACAGGTCAAACAGAAACTCATGCACAACGATCAAACAATACATTGGCATGCAGTTGGTGTTGACTTTGCGCTGCGTGTTGTCCCGTCTTACAAGCATTTAGGAACATGGCTTCAGAATGGCGGATGTTTGTTGCGTGAGATTCAAACTAGAGCGCACGGCGCTAAAGCCTCGTGGGGTTCCCTGGCCCGTCAGTTCTTTGCCAAAAGGTACGTTTCTACTGAGACCAAGGTCAAAGTATTTCGTGCTCTTGCTCTCTCACGGCACATGTTCAATGTCCACACCTGGAGTTTCATCAAGCCTGCGGACCTTGACAGGTGGGCTAATGCTCTTCGGCAACCGTTATGTTCCCTTGCAAAGATGGCCACAAAAGGTTTTCCGCCTAGACTCTTCGATGTGGCGACATTGGGGGGGTTGGTCGGCCTTGAAACCCCGCAGGACCGGTTGCATGCTGCGCGTTTGCGGTACTTTGCCCGTCTCCTCACTCAGTGCCCAAAAGCCATGTGGACTTTAGTTTGGCATACAATTCCCCTTGAGGGAGCATGGGGGGCGTTGTTGATTGAATCCTTTGCCTGGTTCTGTCGGTTCTATGGCTCACATTGGACGCTGGCACCAGATAGTCCCATAGACCAATGGATCATCGCAATTCAAGCTGACACCTCATGGAAAGGCCGAATCAAAGCAGCTCTGCGTCATTGCCGTCAATATCGACAAGCGCAGGCAGAACATGCAGTTTGGCAGAGAGCCTTCGACGCTGCCTTTTATGCTGACACTGGTACAGTACCGCCGCAAGCTGAAGGTCCTGTTGCTCAGTGGAATTGTGATCAGTGTAATAAATGGTTTGCCTCCAAGAAAGCTTTAGCCACACATTCCCAGAGGGTTCATGGATATCGAAGGCTGGTTCGTTTCTTTGCCTCTGGAGATACATGCCCAGCTTGCTGTAAACTTCATCATAGTCGCATGCGCTTGTGCCAGCATCTCACACATAGCACCGCATGTATGGCAGTTTTGCAAGCATGTTTCCCTCCTATGTCTGATGCACAGGTAGAACAGCTTGACAGACAAGATGATGAGGTTTTCGCTGATTTGAAACGTCAAGGCTGGTGGCGAACCAAAGCCATCTTGCCTGCTTGTCTGGTTGAAGGGCCACTCCTACCAGCACCCGACAGTGTGTCAGCAAGAGAAATTATGGCTCGTGCTTTAGCGCGGGCTCAGCCATCTGGTACTGCATTCACCCATTTGCAGGGGCGATTAGTAGAGGATGCTTCTGCTGATTCGCCTCCACCAGCCCCTGAGGAGCAGGCCGCTCAGGGTTATGTTTTCCAGTCTGAGCAAGGCACATTGGACGGCAATGGTTTGTTTCAGCGAGATGGACTTCCGGCTCTCCATGCACGCATGAACATTCGCACGCTTGTTTTCGTCCATTTCTTTAGTGGGTACCGTCGACGGAATGATTTGCACGATATTATTTCGCATCATGTCTTCCCCGATGGCTTACAAGTTTTTGCCTTGTCGGTCGATATGTGTCTTCAAAAGGCAGCTGGAGATTTGGCATCCGATGCCTCCCTGTCCTTTTGGAAGGCGCAAGTCCTTTCGGGTCGCATTTTCGGAGCAGGAGGTGGACCGCCATGTGAGACGTTCACATCGGCGCGCATGTCCGGTGAAGGACCTCGTGCAGTTCGAACTGCTGTGGATATCACCGGCCTCCCAGATCTGACCACTCGCGAGTGGAGGCAAACATTGGTTGGAACAAGGCTTGTCCAGTTTATACTGGACATTTTGTATCTTCTTGCAAAAACAGGAGGCTGTGGTTTTTGCGAACATCCTCAGTACCCAGTATGGTATGCCTCACGGGCTCCATGCAGTATTTGGACGTTACCTGCCACCAAACAATTGCGGAAGTTGCAATGTGTCTCCATTGTTTCCTTCGATCAGTGCGTGCTTCATGCCCCGATCATCAAACCAACGACCTTTTTGCTGGTTCGACTTTGGGATTTCCGGAAAGCAGTCCTGGCCTGTGGCAAGCATGGACGTTGCCCTCATGGATTTCGTGCCCATGAGCGCCTGATTGGAAAGGACTCCACAGGCCAGTTCAGAACAGCAAAAGGGAAAATTTATCCTCCCCATTTGAACAGGGTGCTCGGGCAGGCCATTGGAAACTTTGTTGAGCGGACCTTTTCCCAGCCAGAGTCCGGCTCCATTGAAATGGCCTTGCCTGAGATTTTCCAGCGCTTTGCATACCATGATTTTGTTAGCAGTGAAGAGGTCCAACCAGACTTCCACGGCTAGGTACAGATGGTTGCAAGTGCTTCCGCATTTCACTGCAGGACCAAGTGCCATCGGCACAGTATTGCGAAAGTGAAAAAGTATATATATATATATATATATATGTACACATGGAACATATGTGTGACATATAAGATCATGTAAGCAAGGATTTTCCCATATGTTTCCCATATTTCCCAATGATGGAGGGACTGCTCTCGTCTCGAGTCGAGGCCCTCACCCGCTCTCGGAAGCTCTGCGTGATCTTGGCCGCTTGGCATTAGAAAACCTCCTGAGGTGAGGCATCGAGGATATCAGATTTGGGCCCTGTACCGGCATATTCCGTATGAGAATCTGTATGCAATTCCATGCTAACATAGGGAATGTCTACAACTCGCTATCTGGGTTTATCATGATTTATCTAGTTACCTACTGGTTACCCACTTTCCAACAGTCTCACAGGCATGGAACTTCATCCGGTGACTCCGCCATGACCTGAGGCCAACTTACTCACTTGGCTCACCGCTGAAAGCGCCCTGTTGAGGTCTCACAGCTCGATTGCGAAAAAAATCGCTGACGTTTGGCAAACCAGGGCCACACTGGCTCCTAAGTCAGAAGTAATTAGATCGAAAAAAAACCATGGGAAACATGCCAATGTTTCAATTTTGGACATGACTGTTTCTTTTAAATATTATTTTTGGATGGAGAAGAGTTGCAGAGCATTTTGCTCAGCTGGCAGGGATTGGATTGGCTTCCATCCTGCCATTGCAGCAGAGGCTTGGACCAAGGCGAAGGCAGTAGGCATTAGTAGTTGAACCAATGTTAACTAACTGATTGTCATGACTAAGATGGACATCAGATTACTAATATTGATCATATTGTTAGTAACTAATAATCATTGGGCATCATCTCTTTTGTTAAACAATATTACTTAGATGACACTAATGGTTTTGAGTTGCGCACAATACAACTACCAACATGAAAACAACTGATCACCTAACAATGTTGGTTCAACTAACATTGATAAGATTAGTATGGTTGAACGACTGGACTGATATCAGCCAAAATACAAATATCACATGTCTGTTAATGATGATTTTCAGTTCAGATTCGATGATTAGCCATCATCAATTGAGCAAATGGATCATTTGCCACCATCAATTGGTGTACCATTTGGTTATTTAACATAGCCATGGAAAATCCCTTATAAATGGAGGTTTTAATGGGAAAAACATCTATAAACGGGTCATTTTCCATGGCTATGTTAAATAACCAGATGGTAATCGTTTGGTGAATGGAGTTCAATCCTTACCAACACATATCAAGCAGTTCAACCACTGGGTTTATATCCTATGAATGTTAAATACCAGCGGTTGGGGAGGTCAGACCAACAGACCAATTTAACTGGTCATTATGTGTTATTATACATATATGTATACACACACATGCAGACATATGAATCATATGATACAACGTATATATGCATATATATATAATTGTATATATAGGCACATACCTATCTTACACACACACATCGTTTAGGGCAGTTGGATATACAGTACGTATTCAGCCATAGCGGTCGCATCGCGGCCTTGCCGCAGGTGAAATCCTTCCAGCGCCAGGGCACACGTTGGCCCGGTCATGTTTGCCCAGAGAGCGTGGCTGTGTCCCCCCCCCAAAAGTCGCATTTTTGCACCAAGACATTATAAAGACGTGCTAATCTTCCAGCTGTTTGATGGAGTTGATGTGTTTTTTGATTTTCAGAGTTCTTTTGAGTTTCAACATGATTTGGGATGATTCTTTATAAAGCGATTCCCCTTTTCCGGGCGTCTTCCCACAAATTGCTAGCCTATACCAAACGTATATCCGTCCATATATATATATATATATATATATATATTTACTTAAATAAATATATATATATAATATAGATGGTTATTGCCAGTTGGGTTTCGGACAAGTCAGTTATATTGGCTAGTTGCTACCATATCTGGAAACACACATGATAGATAGATTATGTTACTGCACCTCCCGTGGCCCATGACCCAGCACAGTGGGGGGCCCTTGCACCGGCAGTGCTAGGTGCAAGCCTTGCACCGTTGCCCCCGGAGATCACGGAGCAGGCACATCGATGTGGAAATCGATGGGTTTCTCGTGGAGATGTTGGAAAATGATCCAAGATGTTGGATCCTCCGGACGATCCCAGGTATTTTTTTCAATTTCGGGTTGAAACATGTTGAAACTACCTACCGGTCCATTGGTAGATCATTTCTGAACGGGAAACTTTGGGTGTTTTGTCATTTTGCTGTCAGTTTGCGCTAGGGCAAATGACAGTACATGATCCTTGATGTCGTTTCATGTCCGTCTCAGTGGACGTCATTGTTGAAAAAAAGAGGCTAAAATCCGCAGCCCGATCAGTCCAATGGGTCTCACACTCTGACCCAAAGCCAGTCCATCTCAGTGGATGGTTAGATCAGTTTGAGTGGCTGGCTAGAGACCTATGACACGACCATGTCTCTTGCACCAAATGCCATCAAGCAAATGTTCGCCCTGGTGGGGGTCACTTTCTACCCAAGGAAGGTCTTTAAACGTACGGCCTTTGAAATGAAGTGGAGACATGATTCTTTTCCACAGCACTTATTGGATCTTATTGGCATATTGGTGGGAAATTCTCCCTTTCTCTGCTAAGAACATCTAAATTAACCAGACAAAGAAGTAAGGCTCCTGAGATCTCAACATCCCGGACCCTGCGGATTTGCAACGAACGCACTGAATGCAATTGGCATTTTTTTGGGAATCTTCTTTAGGCTGAGATGAAGACAGAAATTACGTGTGTGGTAGATTCACTAACAAGATGAGGGAAGCAAGGGGTAGAATGATGGAAAGATGAAGAACACTATAGAGCCAACCGCACCGGAACATAATGCAGAGAACTTCATCATGCTGATAGATTGTGCTCAATTTAAATTTAAAGACGATCATGTTGTAGAACATATGTGAACTATTGGAACGGATGCTTTATTGCTTCGAATAGTTGTTCTCCGCATCCAGACTTGTTTTCCTTCTCCGGAACAGTGGCATAGTTTTAGCTGAAACAATTCATAACAAATCAAATGTTCCCAAATGAAAGCACGCAACAATGGCAAGAATAACTCCAAGAGCGTGGAATATATGGGGTTGTCTCAACCTTAATATATGGGGTTGTCTCAACCTTTGGAACCCCCAATCTGTGAGACAAACCCGGAGCTCATGAGGCTACACGGGAACAACGAATGTAGGCCTTGACACAAACCCAAAGTAACAGGAGAAAACCGAAAACGCAGGAACAAGCCTTGAGGTCAACACAGAAATCCACTAAATCCCATGAAATTCCATATTCTCCATTTTCCCACCCTTTTCCCATGAAATCTCAAGCAACCCTTGGAAAACTCAGCATCTCTCAAAATGGCGGATGGCCTATCCTAGGTGACCGTGCTCCGCGACGAGTTTGCACGGAATCGTCCTGCAGCGGTGGTGGCACCCAGACGTCGGATACTACGCTATGACGAGTCCAAAATGGGATGCCAAATGGTGCCAATGGGGCCTGCAACAATTGCAAATTCAAGTATTAAAAAATGCATTCGAGTTTTCCATTTTGGAGTGTTTAAGGAATGAATTGGAATGATGGGCAAAAAAGTCATTTTGAACGGAGTATTGCGATAGTATGACGTTTATTTGGGATTTATCGAACGGAGACATGTGAGCCATAACGAGCACCTGTGATGAGCTGTTGGCTGGGGAATCTCAGGGCATTCACCACGGATGATTACCCTGACTACCAAGCCCGTGGTGCTAATGGCTGCATGGAACATGGGTGTGCCTGAAATATCTGACATGTGGTATTCCGCCAATTGATAGCAATTTTGAGATGGAAAATGCCGATGAAATTGATGTTGATTAAACTGGGCTTTCCATTTTTAGATCAGTCGCCCAGTCCTTGTTTCACACCCTTCCAGTCTCACCCTTTCAGTGGCCTAGGCCAAATTACCTCGTGTCTCCGTTGGAGCCTTGGCAGCCTCGATGTGGGGGTTGCAGGTCACCATGGGTCACCCTGCACTCCGCACTGCCAGGTGGCGGCCAAAGGAGGGGGCACCGATTCAGCTACCAGCAAACGAAAAGCCTTGGAAGCGGCTGGCTGCTGAGATCGCTTGAGTTGTGCTGTGAAAGTTGATGAAGCTGGTATCAGTTGATGGATGTTTCACATTGTACCAGCTACTGCAACATCTGCAAGAAATACTAGAAGTAAAACAAGTAATTAAATAGAATTAAATAGATATATAGCTAACTAGAAAAATAAGATGTCAATTGTTCATATTATGCTGGGTCAACTTCATATTTGACTCTCCTGGAGTCGAGGCAGGCAGCAACTCGTTGCTGAGGCGCGGGCTTTGTCAGAGGCGATCAGCCAGTTGAACGAGGAAGCACTGGAAACCGCCCTTCTGAAGGCGTGTCCGTGGTGGATTTGGATACCCTGAAGTCGTGCTAAGGACCAAAAAAATGGCGGACATGGTGGCTTATTATAAGGGCACACACATGGTAGATAGAAAAATGGGCACCTGATGTACAGATAGAACTTGAACCGCGAACAATGGGAGAAAAATCATTCTTCTTCCATTTTTCTTCCGTTAAGTTTTCTTCTGTCGTTTAGGCCAGTGATGCTGGGATCATGAACAGCACCGTGGAGGAAGCGGAGGACAGGCTTTCTGAGCCATGGTGATATCTTGTGCATCCAGTGGATGGAAGGAACATGGCTGAATAATGGGTTAATAATGGTTACCAATGGTTACTAATGGTTACTAATGATTAATAATATTTAATAATGGGATGTTGAATGGAATGCCCTTTGGTAATCAAACATGGCTGGCTGGAAAATCGTCGATAAATAGAGGTTTTAATTCGAACATCAACTACAGTATATATAATAAATGGTGGATATATTATGTAGCCATCATCAGACTGAACATATATGTACCGGAATATAGCCTGGAATATATTCCATTATAATAAACACAGATGATCCATGATGCCCATGTAAATTTAGGGTATATTGGTATATTCTATATATTATTCGATGATGTTTGGTTGACGGGAACAATCAAAGGTAATTAAACCGTCTAGAAACCCTCTGAAAAACTTTCATGGCATAGGCTTTTCCGGATCTTTTGTATGTTTTCCCAAGGGTTTTTGTCCTCGAGGACACCCTGAGGCGCTTGGTGTCTTTGAGAGAACTGAAGGCAGGGAGGGTTGGTGGCTCCCCCGAATGCCATGGATGGATGGGGAAGTCGTCTTATAAATGTTTGGGGTAAGCTATGGCAGGCTGGCAGGGTTAAACATCCTCTGCAAACAAGTCAGCCCAATTGCTTGGTACCAGGCTTGGTACCAGTGTGGCAGGTGGCTGCAAGCGGTGACGATGACTCAGTCTTGCAGGCTGTGAAGGGAAGGTGGCAGTCTTTTGGGCAGTGCAGATATCGGAGAGGGTTGCAGATCAGTTCAAGATCAGTGGTTTGCAGACCTCTGTTAGGCAGCAATCTTTTTGGCCAAGCAAGCTGACGTTAGTGAAGCGGAAATTGCAGAGGTGCGGCGGAGGGATGCAGGTGATTTTGATCCGGGCATGGAATTCATTGAAGTCTTTAGGGAAGGGATCGCGTCGCGGCATGTTGGCTGCCCAAATGAAGACCCCTATCATCTCACTTGCTTTTGCAATGGTACCTAAGCCCACATCATCCAGAGACCTGGGCCTGTAGGCAGAAGACAGCTTCAACCAACGCCTGAAGGCACATGCTGCTGACATCAGGGGCCATTGGCACGATAGGTTGACTGGTGCTTCGAAGCTGCGGTGAGCAACCGGGGGTTGGTGATGTGAGTTGCAAAGCCGTTGGGAGTGAGGACTATGCCCCACTGGTTGGTTGCTTCAAATGTTCCCTTTGTTTCCAAATTGTTTTTCCATCCGCCAAGGCGAGTGGTCATATTGATTCCACCAACTTAGTCTTTTCGACTTCGGTCCAAACATGTTGAACCCACCATGCTGCACAGTTTTCCAGCTCGAGCAGCTCCCCATGATGCTGGCGCCCTCTGCCAGCCCCACGTTGATCAGCCATGGTGGGCACACGCCCTCCAGGCCCTCCTTGCCTCGACCCAGGGTGACAGCCATGGCGCTAGCCATGACTGGCACAGCAGTCACAGTGGCGCAGGTGGGGCGAAGGCGAAGAGAAAGACCTGTGATGTTGCGGGCATCCACCAGCAGGACTGGGGAGGTGGGAACGTGTGGTACTGCAGCTGCAGGGAGAGGATCACTTTGGGGATGGATGGATGATTTTGGATCAATCCATAGATACTAGCCTCTGGTAATTTAACATAGCTATTGAAAATGACCATTTATAGTGGATTTACCCATTGAAAATGGTGATTTTCCATAGTTATGTTAGTTTACCGGAGGGTAGATACAGATTTTGTTGATGTGATCATGTTCGGGCCAATATTGACCCTTAGACGCTTGAGTAGTGCAAACGGCGTCCAGTCGATGGTTGCTATTGTCCACTGACATTAGCTCATGGGGATGAACACCTGAGAGAATGAAATGACCTCAAAGTCACTGGTCCTGCACCCGGAATACAGCATAAAGTTTGTAATCCCATTCCCCAAAAATTAAGATTTATGATTTCTGTCCTCGTTGCTGGTGTTACCTGCGCATGGAGTCGTGAGAGTGGTTGCATTTTTAATTGATCAGTTTGTCCCCATGTTTGGCCCAGTGTATCCCACCAACGTTTTTCTTGCTTACAGGTGCCAAGAAGTATACACAAACAATCATAAACAATCACAAACATGCGCGCACACACACACACGTATATATATATATATATAAATATCCCGCCGGACCGGAAACCGTTCCCATAAAACGCACATTTTTTTAAAAAAATGTGATTTTACCGCAGTGCCGTGCTGTTTTGATGATTGGAAATCCTGGAAAAACTTGGGGCGCGTTTTTTCGTTTTTCAGCGTCATCGCTGCAACGCATGCGCCGTTATCAGCTGGCAGTCAGCATTCTTGTGAATGTAGTAAACGATCCCTGAGATCTCAGCAGCGTAGCAACATGTAACGTAGTAAACGATCCCAGAGATCTCAACAGCGTAGCAACATGTAACATAGTAAACGATCCCTGAGATCTCAGCAGCGTAGCGGCATGTAGCGTAGTAAACGATCCCAGAGATCTCAGCAGCGTAGCGACATGTAATGTTGTAAACGTTCTCAGAGATCTCAGCAGCGTAGCAACATGTCACGTAGTAAGCGATCCCAGAGATCTCAGCAGCATAGCAACATGTAGCGTAGTAAACGATCCCAGACATCTCAGCAGCGTAGCAACATGTAACGTAGTAAACGAACCCAGAGATCTCAGCAGCGTAGCAACATGTAACGTAGTAAATGATCCCAGAGATCTCAGCGGCGTAGCAACATGTAACGTAGCAAACGATCCCTGAGATCTCAGCAGCGTAGCAACATGTAACGTAGTACACGATCCCAGAGATCTCAACAGCGTAGCAACATGTCACGTAGTAAGCGATCCCAGATATCTTAGCAGCATGGCAATATATCATGTACGAAGTACAAGGAACGTTAACATGCCCCCCCACCCCACCCCACCCCACCCCACAATCGCGATATTCAAAAACGTGCGTTTTACGGGAACGGTTT
>Ga0126342_10003580_pt1 | contig 25779 bp, 26 predicted proteins | sample Cyp1metagenome_FD_92528 | JGI IMG/M metagenome (GOLD analysis project Ga0126342, IMG submission 92528) | Coral microbial communities from Lord Howe Island, Old Settlement Bay, Australia - Cyphastrea 1 metagenome | ecosystem: Host-associated > Invertebrates > Cnidaria > Coral ... | reverse complement strand
CAATTGAATGTAAAGTGTAACGGGCCTGGGCGTAGTAGTAGTAGTAGTAGTAGTAGTGGTAGTGGTAGTGGTAGTGGTAGTGGTAGTGGTAGTGGTAGTGGTAGTGGTAGTGGTAGTGGTAGTAGTAGTAGTAGTAGTAGCAGTCGTAGTAGTAGAAGGAATACTAATAGTAATAGTAGTAGTAGTAGTAGTAGCAGTAGTAGTAGTAGTAGTAGTAGTAGTAGTCGTCGTAATAGTAGTAGCCGTAGTAGTAGTAGTAGTCGTCGTCGTCGTCGTCGTCGTCGTCATAGTAGTAGTAGTCGTAGTAGTAGAAGTAGTCGTCGTCGTCGTAGTAGTAGTAGTAGTCGTCGTCGTAGTAGTAGTCCTCATAGTAGTAGTAGTAGACCTCATAGTAGTAGTAGTAGTAGTAGTAGTAGTCCTCATAGTAGTAGTAGTAGTAGTAGTAGTAGTAGTAATAGTAGTAGTAATAGTAGTAGTAGTAGTAGTAGTAGTACTAGTACTAGTACTAGTATTAGTAGTAGTAGTAGTAGTACTAGTAGTACTAGTACTAGTACTAGTACTAGTACTAGTACTAGTACTAGTAGTAGTCGTAGTAGTAGTCGTCGTCGTCGTCGGCGTGCTTGCGTTACAAACAGTCGCACCTTCTCTTGCCTCTCCCTCCTGTCTTTTCCCCCCTACCTTTCGTCCCCCCCCTGTCAAGTGTCACATTTCCGTTTTTTTGTTTGGAACATCACTGGAGATGAGTTTATATGTTTGACATTATATCTCCAGTTGGGTGATGTTGAATTAAAGCCATTTACATGCCATTTACCAACATTTGTTGTGTTTTGATCTTGGGATCATCTACCAACCATGTTGTGTTCACATTAGATTTCCATGCGCAAACCATTTCCATGCCATTTACAACATCATTTGTTTGTTTTGCGCTGTCCTTTTTGGTGATCCAAGTTGGCCATTGAACGAAACGTGGCTGATTTCCAGCACCCGGAAGACCAGGTTTGCGAGGTCAACTCACCAGAAAATTCATCATGATGAATCAGTTATCAGGAAGCCTTGGATCAAGTAGCTAATATTTCTTGAGTATATATATATATGTATTTGCAACTATATATATATGTATATGTAAAAATATATATACATGTATATATATATATTATATTTAATAATATACCATTGACAAATGTTGAGAATGCCAAGGTGGTTGCAGAATGTCCATCTGGGATCATGTAGCTTCCCGACCTTCCAGGAGACCGCAGAGGAAGTGAAGTCAGAATAGGCACAGGTAACGAAACCACTGCCTCGCGTTGAAAACAGAAGGGCTGTGCCGTACCGAAGGCAGAGGTTCAGGCTGGTTACAGTGGGGAAAAAACCACCCATTTTTTTACCATTTGGGGAAAATGATGACAAAACCGCTGGATTTTGTGGTGCCCTGCTTTAAGACCAACCAACAGAGTCGACATAAACCATATTTGGCCAATTGAACCGTTGACCCGGCGTGAAACTACACTGCATAAGCGCTACCTTGGAGGTAATGTTGTGAGCGTGTGGCGTCAGGGGATGTTTGATATCTCATTGAGCGATAGTGGACGTTGGTTGGAGGATATGGATGACATTTTGTAGGTTTTTGGTCTATACCCTCTGGTAATCAAACATGGCAATCAATGAATCAAAGGTATATATAATTAAATTCAGGTACGCCGGGTACGCCCTGCCTCTTCAGCTCATTTTTCCCCCTCAAAAAAGGGAGGGAGAGATCCTTTCAGAAAACCCAAAAATTCATAAACAATCACCAAGGCAAAGAGGAACTTGCGAAAAAGAACCGGGAAGCGCAAGAAAAAGCCGCAGAATTGTTGAAGGATTTGGGCGAGAAGGCAGGACAACAATTCCGACCCCTTTTGGAGTCCCAAAGAGTCGGGTCTGGTTTGAATTAGTCCTGACTCATGGCCCCAAGGGGATCTATCATGAAACTACTTTGCTGCTAAAAACCATGAATTATCCATGAATGATCCATTTATCATCATTTCCAATGTGGGGCCCCCCAGTTATGTTAGTTGGTTAAACAAAAATCCCATGAATCCCTTCCCCCATCATCCCCGAGGGACCGGTCCAGGGACTCAAGGAATGAGTCGGTCACTATATAAAGGTTATATCGTAGGGGTAACCATCCCACAATGAGGTTCTACACATAGCAAATGAAACATCATTTAATAGCTGAAATTCAATACTAAGCACGTATCCAGATTTTGTTTAATTCTTGTGGGGATTATCCACCTGCTTTATCCATGCCATTACCAAAAAATTATCATAGAAAAGCACTACTTTAGATGGATGAGAGTAAAACTTAACATAACGTAACTACATCAACAAATTATATAATACATTACCCACCAGGACAGAGCATTTGGTTATTTATGGGTGATTATTGTGGTTGTTAAATTGGCCATATTGGAACATTAGGATACATAATCAGTATCATCATCTATCACCAGTTATCTATATCAACAAGCTATCAAATGAATCAACTGACCCACAATTTATCATATATGCATCATTTATGGTCATTAATGTCAACCCCGGATTAATAAACATTAGGGGGGTACTCCAATAGTCATAATCCAATACTTAAATGGTACCCTACCAAGTAAACAGCCGTAAACTGGGTTGACATTTTCATCTAGGGTTGACATCAAGTATTACGTAGCTATAACATTGGCAACCACGGTACCTCCATGGTACAACCATCAGGTGGCCGTTGATCACGTCCATGGGTCCAGGTGAACCGAGCTGAAGAGCTTCTGGAACAGCTGAGTGCCAGCACTGAGCAGCTGAATCCGGAGAAGGTGCCGGATCCCAAATCGCCCAAATCGGCAGTTTTGAGATCTTTTGGATCTCTGGATTTCATGAGAACTGAGTTGTTTGCATGAATTTTACATGTACCACAAATCAGAAGATCGGAGAAGCTTTAACGTTTTTTGACTGAGCATTGGGATGAAACAGGGAGTGTTTGCCAGCCGAAATGCGTTCAGCATCAAGTGAAGAAGACGGTGATTTGAATGAATTTCAGATTTATTGGGCCACCATTGTTTCTGTCGAACGGCGGTTTGGCAATGAATTTCGACTGACAAATTAGGACTAACACGTAGAAGTTGCCAATCGGAAATGAAAGACACCTAGTGATCAAACATTCAATGTTGGTTTTGGTCCTGACTTGTAAACGCGCTGAACGTCCCCGAAATATGATGAAATATGCATATGTTGGCTGAATCGGCCCGGGGATTATAAGGCAATGGGTCATTTTGGAAGTAGATTCCGCCATGCCGGATTTATATAGGCCTTGGAGAGGTTGTATGGTAGTACCCGGTAACACCCCCATTTACAGAATACATTTCGGGGAAAATCTTAACTCTGCAGTATCAAGTGAAAAGAAATTCAACCCGACAATTGGAAACTCACCAGAAAGAGAGAGCTATATAAATTTCCCATCAAACAAAATTTGTATGTAATTACTTCAGATTACTTTCCCATGGTCATCTGAATCTATACTGTTAGAAAAACAATGTCATACACCACCCATATAAATGATGGTTTCAATCCCACCCATAGCAATGGTAAAATTGGAGATGCTTCCCCCATCAGCATTAGGGATTTCATATCATTTCATGGGGTCTTATGGGAATTAACAATCAACCAAAGGTATTAAATGGGATGTATACCACAACTAATCAACCAATTAACTAATCCCATGTAATACCTTTAGTTAACCACAACTAATCACAATGAAATGGGAAATTCAACCAATCAACAATAAAGCAACACATTGGTGGTAGAATGAGATTTCTCCTTCAAAGCCCCCAGGAGATGAAGTTAGAGATCGTCACCAAAGCGGCAGGGGAAACCCAGCGGAAGAGTGGCTGCAGAAACCCAGGGGGTTTTGCCATGTTTTATTGGGATTTCAACATCAAACATAGGGATTTAACCATCTTTAATAGAGGATTCAACTGATTTTGCCATCAATCATAGGAGTACAACTGTATAACTGTATGCTGTATAACCATCAAACATAGGGGTTTAACCATCAAACAAAGGATTCAAGCATCAAACATCGTGATTTAACCGTCATGAAAATAGAGGATTTAGCCACTAAAGAATCGATTGGGGAATTGGTTTGTGTATGTTCCATGGTCCTAGTTTAAAATGATCAATGGGTTAAAATCATGCTGGGACCTCACTGTGTCTGTTCTCAAGGTGAATGGATGGGAGTAACTATTCCAACATGGCCGGTGTTGAAACTGCTTTGTTGGAGATGATGCTGGGGCCCACGATTGGTATACCCCAGAATGCCAACCAGTACGATGGGATGCGATACGGGAAAGTCTCATGGCTTAGGTGGTTCCCCCATAGGTAGCTAAATAACTTTATATGACTGGAAGAAATGGGGTGCTTATGGAAATGAAAACAGCTCTAAGAGAGAGCTAGATGGGTAATAAGCCACTCAGGGGGCACCATCTTGTGGTAAACTTCAAACATGATCGATTGGATTTTCGTACTGTTAGCCATGTTGGATTAGTCATATCATATGCCTAGTATGGTACACTGGTTACCCATATTCATCCAAGCTGCTGGCAGATTTGTTTATCTAAATTGGTGAGATTGATGGAGCGGTTGGACCGGCTTCACGCATCGTAGACAATGGCATGTAGCAAAGTTGCGGCACAGGTGTATCAACATGTTTCTTTGTGGTCATCATTTCATGTGGACATAAGTATCCGTCCACATTTTTCCATTGCAATTTCTAATTTTCGGTTTTTGTGTTCGCAAGAAAGAACGCATCCTTTTTTGGAGGTTCAACCGTTCAAGGCACATGTTCTGCTTGATAGTTGGAAACACGTTGAAACATTTATTTTCAATCATAGAAACGGGATGATGATCCCCCTTGATTAACATTCTTTTTTCAGGGGGTTTGCCCAACGGCTCAACCACAAGCCATAGCAAAGTTCGTTGAACTAACTCGGTTCGGTTGATATATCTGGGTAAATTATAACGACCTCACTGATCTCCCTCACTGGAAATCATGGTTAGTAAGGAACATCATCCCCAAATGGCCTTATTTATCCTTATTTCAGGTTAGTGAAATATTATAATCTACCTAGATGTGTTATAGTGGGTTATTTCCTTTAAATCTTCCATTTTGGTTTGATATGGCATAGTTTATCCAATATTACCCAGATACATGATGAAACAATCATAGTTCGACTAGTTTCCCTCCGGTAATCCAAGGTGGTTTGCTTGAAATCCACCACACATAGTTCGATGGTTTTCCCAGCCAGCCATGTTTGATTGCAACAGGCTAGTTCCATTAACCGCCCCAGTACTCACCATTATCAACTTATATTAATAACCGTCATTACCCATTCATAACCATCATAAACCGTTAACAATCGTGATTCACCATTAATAACCATCATTATATAATCATCATTGACCATCATTAACCATCATTAACCATCATTAACCATTAATGACCAACCATTCCTACCCATTATTAACCATTACTAACTACCATAAACCATCATATTAAGCATTACTAGCCATCATTCATCATCATTAATCATCATTAACCATTACTAACCATCATTCATCATCATTAATCATAATTAATCATCATTAACCATTACTAACCTTATTAACCACTACTAAACACAACATTTCATACATCCCACGCCCGTCCTTGAACTTCGTCGGCGAGGCCAACTCCATGGACGGCAAGGCCGATGATGCCAGTGAGGCCCTGAAGATCTGTACGGTGGCCCTGGGGAATGGCTGAGGATGGAGGGGTGCTTCGAGACATGGGAAATTCATGGGAAATCAAACATGATGATTTTATGGTGATTTAATGGTGATTTAATGATGATTTAGTGGTGATTTAATGGTGATTTAATGGTGATTTAATGGCGATTGAATGGTGATTTAATGGTGATTAACCATTTGGTAATGGAATATGAATGGCTGGTTGGTGGTTTGGAACCATGGAATTTTATGACTTTCCATAGATTGGGAATGTCATCATCCCAACTGACGAACTCATATTTTTCAGGGTTGAAACCACCAACCAGATGAAATATGGGTATACAACCATACCTTCTGATAATTATTCCCCATATCTCAACTTATGGAGGCTATCACCATGATTATATCTAGTAATGCCAGTTACACCATACACCCCCAGGTGCTGTTTTTACAGTGGGGATACAGTAGCCTCCAGTAAACTGACATAGCTATTGGGATAAAATACCATTCATATCGTTGATGATTTATCTATGAGAGATGGTGGTACTGTCAATTTACCAGAGGGTATCATATTATAAGCAACACATCTATAGAAATATATAGAAATCTGGGTTTTCACCAAGTGGATGGGAGAATAGCAGTGCAGCAGTGGCCGGACTTTTTGAGGGGACAAACCCAGGCAAAAGTTTCGGACCAAAAAACCATGCACCTAAAGTCACCTGTGCAAACTCTCTAAATTTTCCCCGTGCAACTCTCTGTTCATTGGGTCCATAGGGTCACACAGCATCAGTGGGCAGCAATGACCCCAGGTCAAGACTTCATGCGCGAGCATGCGTCGGACATGAGGGCTGGAGCGGTGAAGTCGGGGGCTCCAAGCTGGAGCGGTGAAGTCGATGGCTTCTCCGACTTTCCGAACGACTTAGAGAAATCACAAACGAGTTATCTACACTAGAATTGCCCTGGATGGAGAAACATTGCTACTACTGTTTTACCACATTTTTATCTATTTACTTATTTAGTAAAAAACAGTAGTTTATCTAATATCATATGCTTATCATCATATTTTATCATATTTTATCAGATTTTATCTATTTACTGATACCATCTGTATATATTTTGCATGTTTCTATTGATTTTGATCTTCGTGTCGGAGGCCTCCAGGTGTCACGGAGGACGACACGCCGATGCTTGGTGGATTTTTGATGCGCTGCGGCATGGAGTTTGGTTCTAGACCTGGGGTCATTTTCCATGCGAAGAAACGCAAGATACCTGGGAACTTCGGATATCACATGGGATATATATGATATAAGCTCTAGATTTTGATCATGAACAAAACTGATACTAATTATTGGTATGTTAATGGTATATTGATCGGATACAACCTGGTTAATGATAATGGGATATAAATGACTGGAACTCGAAAACCTAGAGGTACTTGCCCATTGACAAACTCAGCTACATGGCTAGATGTTTTGATGTTTTCATGATCTTTGGGCCATCAAACATGGCTAGCTGTGTACCAATGCACCATTTTGTAGTGGATTTTCCCAGCGAACGAAACCTCCATGTATAATATTTATAGGGAATTTCCCGTTGCCCACATTTGCACCTGCCACTGGTTGGGAGCCTAGGACCTTGCACCAACTCATCCAGCGCATGTCCGAAGTCCAGAAGAAGAAGGAGCGTCCAGTGCTGATGAAGTCGCTATATCCGGCATATCTTACAGGGGGATTTCACCATCAACTAGGGGGTCAAATGGGGGGTAAACAAAACACATTAACAACAAAAAGATGGGGATACAACTACAAGTTGAATGGGAATTGAATGCCATGTAGTTTACGGAGTTTACTTGAGGCTCGAAGATATGGCGATATTACATGATGGTTGGTTGGTGTGTCAGGGCTTTGGATAAACCCCCCACACTTTATCCGATCATCTTGGGTTCAACCCCTGGATGAACGGGCCAGATGGCCCTTGGATCTTGCCTAAGGATCCAGGAGCCGCACCCCCGAAATCGGGAGCCTTAGTTGAAGTCCCAAGTAGCAAAGTACATAAGACGTGCCCGGATTGCGCATTTTCGATGTTTTTCTCCAACCCGCCATCCTCTGGTTATCCTGTTCTCTAGCCGCTCAGTTCAATTGAGTAGACCTGTCCAAAAACCAACGAGCGATCGACCCGCGCCATGCGGAGCATTGCCATGGAGAGCGGTGAGATGGAGGATGCAGCACCGTTGATCCAGGAACCCGCCGCCAAGAGTACCAAGGCCCTTTTGGCCACGACTGGAGGCCGATGGTGGAGGATGGCGAGGGTCTTTCCTCAATTGGTTGGATATTTTTTGACCCCCTACCCTGATAATTTCTGATATGTATACACATATACTGTATATATATATACTTACATGTATATCTGTGTGGGTGTGAGAGTTAAACACTTCTTGATCTAGACATCTTGTTGTGTGGTGGAGGATTTGCACATTCTTGGGTGCGGCTGTGCTGGGGTTTCCTATTGTGTAGGTGGATGGGCTTTTATATATATATATATGTATATGAGCAAATCATGATGTGGACATCAACAAGCCAGTAAATATGTTCTGTGCCTTGCCATGTGCTACTTATTGTCAAGCTATGAGGTGGGCCACACCCAAGTTTCAGTAGAGTTACCTTATGTTTTCGTGTGTGTTTGTAGGGTTTGGCTAGGCCAACATATGTAATGTTTATCCTGTCAATCAGCACCCTGCTTTCCAATCTTTCTGTTTATGCTACAAGGACCTAAGCACGACGCTACAGATGATGAATAACAGGGATATCCCCCACGAACATCCGGGATTCTCCGGGATTTGCCGGGGTCATCCGCTCGCAGGTATTGTGTTGATGGCCATTATGGGCATTAGCCTATGGCAAGCAGGGGGTGGTATGACCCCCGAGAAGGTTGCAATCAACGATGCCCAGGACAGAAAAACACGAACTGCCAATGTGAAAAAAAACCAGTGGTTTTCTATGCCGATGGCATCCTATGGCAATATTGTGGTCTCCTTAGTGATGGATAGGTGAAACCATGGTTGAAATATGAGGTTTGAGATTTTGGAGCCTGAGATATTGGAGAAATTATCCAATGAAAAAAGTAGCCTGTTTTATTTTAATACACTAATACCATCGAATTATTGATGCACACTTTCACTTTTGTGCAAGGGCAGTGAAGGTTAGCCACGCAACACGGCGCCATTTTGTCCCATCAGGAGTTGGTCGAGAAGAATGATGTCTTGCTGTCCATGGGCCTGGGGACGGCCTGTTGCTTGGTGCTTCCAGGGGCTACCATGGGCTACCTGGATGGGAGATTGATGTTGATTTCATGGAAAACCCTACGAAAATGGATGATTTGGGGGGAGCCCTAGTTTAGGAAACCTTCATTTTTTGGATGATTATGTTTTAAAACCATATTTTACAGAACTGAAGGAGGATATTCCAGTTCGCTACGTTAAATGACAAACCGGGGGGTAGATGATTAAGCTATGATTTGAATGGTGGTTTTCCATAGCAATGTTAAATTGCCAGAGGGTGTATGTCTTCTTTTCTTGGTGCCTTCCGAAACCGGCTGGAACATGGACAGAATCACGGACAACTATTCAGTCTGAGCGCTTGGAAGATGATTTTACTGTGGAAAATGGCCTGGTTGATGGGTTCCAGCTTGAATTTCTGAGCAAACACATACTGTTACTGTACAAAACATAGGGCGATTGCGCAAGAAAGAGAATCCCACCACCAGACATGTGATTCTCTGATTCAACATGATTTTACAGTCAGATCTTAAGATATCTTCAGCTTCACCTGGCCCAGACCCACATTCTGAAGCGACGATTCTATCGAGGCCGAGAAGATCCCAGTGATCAAAAAATTATGCCCGAACATGCCAACGTGATCCATGGTAACATGGGGGACTGCGAGAAGATTCTTGGGCTGAAAAAAGGCAGCGGGGTGAAGACACATCATGAAGAGGTCTGCATGGGGGATAGCTGGTTTGGAACAAAATCCTGGTGTCTCAACCAACTCCAAAATACCGAATTCTCAATCCATTTGGCCACGTAGATGTATATATGTGTATATATATATATCTATATACAGTACATATAATAAGTATTACATAATATAGTATAGTCATTTACATTTCAGGATCCCAATTTTTTTCACCGCTTGCACCCCCCACTCTCATAGCATTGCAGGAGCTTCACCCCAAGTGATTTCCCAAGACCTGTTGCTGAGGAAGTGCAATGACATGCCCAAGTGTCGCGCTATGGAGTACCGCACCTCCGAAAAGCGATGCGAGTTGTGGTTTACGCCGGCGCGTTCCCCGTCCTTGATGCGGGATTGAGGGTTGGCTCGCTTGGATGAGCCGACGAGTTCCAACTGGGGGTGACCATTCTGTTGAATCCTGCATCCACTATGCCCAGCAATATCAAGTACAGTAGCTCAAATAAGTGTGGACTGATGATCCACTGATGATCAACTTCCCGCCTCCTTGTCCGCGCTGAAGTCCTTGAGGATATGTTCTGTTATAGTATGGGTATACCATGGTATACCATCCCCCAACAGTATTGTGATACCATGTGATAGCCACATCTAGCAACACCGCGTACTACCAACATCTACCAACATCTACCAACATCTACCAACATCTACCAACATCTACCAACATCGACCAACATCTACCAACATCTACCAACACTGTTTGGTTGTTTGGCTGTTTGGGGATGGTTTGGGGATGGTATAGCCATCGGCCATCAGTATCCCAACTCAGCCAGGTCACCACGTCACGGTCTTCGAGGACAAGACCGTTACGGGACGACCCGACTTCCATTGCTTCGTGAAGTCCGGACGCTGCGAGACCATGAAAGCGCACAAGCGGCTCGGGCGGCGACGTTTGGTGTGTGGGATGGATGTGGGATGGATGTGGCTTTAGACATAGTATGGTTTAGTATTAACATATGTATTGTCATGTATGAACATGTATATTAACATGTATTGACATGAACCATCTAACTATTTGGGTACCCAACTTTGACCTATACCCATGATGGTTGAGGATGTGAGGGCGGCTGGAGATCAGGATGCTCTGGGGCGATCAGCAAGGTGCATGAACCTCTCATCATAGCGAGACAGTGATACAGATGATGATGAGCATCATGATAAACAACATGATGATAATGATGATGATGGTTATGGTGGTGGTGATGATGATGATGGTGATGATGGTGATGATGGTGATCAAAATCAGGTTTGGTGCAATTCCTGTTTTTTGTTGCTGTCTCGTCTTTTGACCCCATACAACCTTGGGCCAGGGGACGTTTGCGCTGTACACTCAGCAGTTGCTGAATTTGCCTGAGGAAAGTGTTGGAAGATGCCATGGACAGCCTGCTGACGCACATCAAGAGCAACTGCATGCAAGGCGCGCAAAAAGTGCATCACTGAGGGATGGGAACCTTCCCAGTGAGCTCATTTTTCAGCATGGCTTCAAGGTCAAGGTCTTCTCGTTAAACTAAAAAAAAGCATTCAATTAGCATTCACAATGCCTCACACACACACATACACACACACATGTAATACAGAATTGAATGTGCATGATTGTATACATATGAATATGCATGTATGTATATATATATATATATTTACACATAAGCATAATATACACGTCCTCATGTCCGATATGTTTTTATACACAAACGTTTGCTGATCCCGGCTCCTGACTCAGGCCCCAGCCACAACGTCTTTGACAAATGCTCTTCCACTTATGCTCAAGGTTTGCTTGACGCTGCCTGGCTTGGATAGTAGCAAGGTATGTGGGGAATTAAAGGAGATAAAACGGACGGATGCAACAGGTGAATATGGCACACAGTGCTGAGATATGTTTGTTGATGTTTGTTGATGTTTTCCGTTTTAGTTGATGGATCTTCATCCTTACTAGTGCCTGGGATGGTCACCGAATTGACGAACCAAGCAGTCTTGAACATTCTTGAACTATTGGTTTTCCAGAGGCTCAGACGGAAATTCACAAGATATGACTTTTTGATACTTTGTGTGGATTATGTTTTGAAGCATGTGTCAGTTTCACGTAGTTTCACTCCTTCGAACTTATTGAACAACGTCCGATCGTCTGTTTTCAGCCTTGTTTTGTCACCCAAAGAATCTTCCCCGATGCTGTGTGCCTTGAAGAGCGTCAGGATAAGAAATGATAAGATATATTAAGATTTGGGTATGGATCAATACCTATTAATACCATATTTAATGAGATGAACATCCATTTACCAGCTATTTTGATGTTCACCAGGGGTACAAGGTTTTGACACACTGCCATATGATGAGATGTTTTTCCCATCAAGAATGATCATGTTGTGGATTTGGAAGATGACTTTCCCAGCGCAGCGCATTGAGGCAAACTCCCGGGTGTGCAAAGCCATGCAGACTGCGTGCGAGGGCGAGTCCGTTCAATGCTGACGACGAAGATTGCAGCATTCTGACTAGCAACGGGTAGGTGGCACAGAAAATTCCGCACGGTGCTGTAGTGGGATGATAGAATACCAAGCTAGCCATGCAGGATTTACCAGCTGTGTCAGTCGAAGTTTTTTTCTTGGTGAATTTTGCGGGAACAGATCCGGGGTCCGAGTCACCTGGTAAAGATGGCAGATTGTCATACTGCAATCCTCAGAACCTCCTGGAGGAAAATAGGAAAACTTCAAAATAAATACCATCATGTTCTTTTCTGCAAGTGCAATTTTCGTTGGTTTCTTTTGAAGATCTGCGTTCTTGGGTTGGACTATCCCAGATTCAGATCCAACCCACATAACATTCTCCAAATGATATCGTCCACCGGCACCCGTGCTGCCCCTGCCGACTAATTACACGCTGCCGAATGGGAGATGTGTGTTGATTTCAGCGGCGCTGGGCAACAAGGCAACGGCAGAACTTAGTCGCACCATGTCGCACCATTCTGTGTACCTAGCTGCACATCTCCACTCAGCATGTCAAGCCAGGGTTCATCAACCCTCTCTCCCACTGTCGAATTGGGATAGTCACCGCAAAAAGCCCAGGTGCTTATACCCCAGAGGCAAACAATACTTGGATATGTTTGGGAATCAAACTGGGGAAACCCCAACATTGGATGACTAAGGCATGCTAAGGCATGCTAAGGCTCAAAAATGAATGGATATTGACATATTGATATTCTGGTCAAGAATTTTGAACTACATCTCCATCTACTGTAGCTACAGAACTGCCAGTTGTCGTTGAACATTCTGCAGGGAACCCTCCGCCACGCCCAGCGTCGCTTGCAACGTCCATGACTGTCACCCCCCCTGACCTTGAGGAACCAGCCGTGAAAGAAAAAAAGATGGAACGTTTGGCCGAATTGGCCAAAACCAGGGGGGTTATGGGGGCTTATGGGGGCTTAGCTTTGAGGCTGAGAGATCTGGTAGAAAGTAAGCCAGCTTCACTTCAGAAGTGACAGATCAAACTCCCCAAAATAATGAAAGCATCATCTTTCCACCTAGGTTTTGGAGGTTTCATGGAGTTCACGTTTCAACTTTTGATGTTCCTGGTTCGCAGAAATGGCCGACAGGACACACTGATCAGAGATGGCTCAACCAACAAGGAGTGATTCTGCAGTGTCAGCGGGCCTGGTTTGTTTTTTTTTGAACCAGCTTGGTGGAGTTTATGAATGCATGGCTCCTTGTTCCAAGGACTTGTTTTCCAGATCTAGTCACATTAGGTGAAGTAATGATTGTTATGTAGGATTGAAGAAAAAGGGGCCGTTCCCTTCACTATCCTTCACTTTTTCACACCTTAAAGCCAGACTCTTGACCCAGACCAATGCTGTAAATGACTAGGAGAAGCTGCTGAAGAAAGCCGAAGCAAAGAAGAAGATGGACCTTGCAGAAAGGGGGGGACCTTTCCCCTTTTTTTCCTTCGGTTTGGATTGGTCTAAGAACGCACAATATATCCCAAAAATAGCCATTTTTTCAGAGCGAAAATGATGAACCACTGGATTCAGGGCTGGATTTCATGGGCCGCACGGATGGATTGGATTGATCTATGGAATCTATGGGAAGAGATTCCAAGGAAAACCATTTCCCCATTCATCTTCCATGCAAAGATAAGCATAAACCTAATCCGATCCGCCGATCCTCCCCAGAATCACCTGAAACCCTGGTGGAGCAGAGCGCAGGGCTTTCTGGTGGGCAACGCTTAGCTCTAACGAGTAGGGTGCAGATAGGAAGAAGAATCTAAATGTAGACTAGCTATTGTAAATGAATAAAGCTAACTTACACAATGTATAATGTAAATAGAAAAATAAATAAACATGCCACGCATTTGTGTACACAGCTGCGCACGCGCACACATGACACGCTGGATGATAAACACGCTGTAAGTGCAGGATGTGCAGCTCCAAAAGTTCAAGAGGTGGGGGCCCATGGAGCAAAGGGCAGGGCGATCATGATGGAAAAGGCAGTGTCCAAAATTTCTTCGTGGGGATTATCACAATCCACGATGGGAAACCCTATGAACCGGCCAGTATAGAGGGACAACAGGGGGTTTTGAACACCGCTCATGTTTTTTTTTCCCCCAATTCATGGCAACTTGAATGGAGAAGATATTCTCAAGCACCAACAGATTCCACTGTTACCCTATCCGCAAACAATCCAAAGTGACGCACTTTCATAATCAAACATGTCAAGAGGAAACTCCCAATGTTCACAAGAAAACCATGGCAAATCAGCTCGATGGCTGGATGTGGAAGCAACCACGGAATTGGCTGAAGCTGACAGGAAAGGACACATCCTTAATACCGCTGAAACATGGACTAAATCCAACACCTTTCGACATCTTTCAATCAATGGAATGATTGGTTTAAGGCAGTTTAAGGGAAAACGGAAACCATGTTTTTTTTCCATCAAATATAATGGCATCCTGTAAACAAATCCCTTGGACCAATCCAGTGATTCGCATATCCCAGCACTTGACACAATGCATATCCGGGCAGAACGGGGATATGGAAAGATGTGCAAAGTGCGGGGTGATTTTTTTGGCCAGGTACGACGCCGACAAGGATGAGATGTTGAACAAGAAGGAAATTGGCCAGTTTGCCAAGAAGGCAGCTGACTGAGAGAGACAGCCCAGAGGTTTCAAGGTTTAAGCACGGGTTTTTGTCCCACTCCTGCCACTGGGTCAGGAATACAGCATCACACTCACAGTGTCTCGGCAACTTGGGGAAGTGCTCTGGCCGTTGCCGCGGCGCAGCCGCACTGAAAACCCACATTCCAGTAATACTTATCCAATGATGTACATGTCGATAGCCATGGGAATTTCCATGCCATTTGCTTCTATTACCAGCTTGCGAACTTGAAAATGACCATAGAAATAGTGGATTTTCCCATAAACATGGTGATGTTCTATAGTTACCCTCTGGTTATCTAACAGTTCGCCATGGTGATGGCCCATATTTCTAGAGCTTTACCGAACTTAAAAATGGGTGGATCTTTCCATAGCCATGCAGTCACTGCCCAAAGATCCGACCCAAACCTGAGGATCAGCAGCTCACTCGGATCTTGAAGGCCTTCGGCACAGGCCGCCGTTCATTTTGACCCTGGATCTTCCAGTGGTTTTTTGGGGAAGACATGATGAAAATTGCAGGACCCCCCCTATATTATGAGGATAACACACACACAAAGAAAAAACATGAAAAAACGTACTAAAACCATGGTTTCCAATAGATTTCCCTTGAATCAATGCATTTGACATCACCATATTTTCCAAGCGGGAGGTCAGAGACAATGACGTTTTTTCTTCCGGGGATCAGGCTCTCCAATCCATCCACGAGCGATTTGCAGGAGTCAAGAAAGCTGACTTTCATCGCTTGATCGTCCAGTTTGAGCCTTAGGGTATGTTGGTCTCGTATGGGCTCGTCTTTAAATAGCAGAGTCTCGAAAACTGGTGCAGATGGAAAATAGATGAAGCAAAATTATCTATAGTTAATCGGTGAATTTCCGCAGGAGGTTGATGGTTTCAAAATTTCTGGGGACTGGTTCGTAGCCATCCTGACTCAGAACTGGGAGGTGAAAGGATGTCTGCCCTCTGCTGTCGTCAGTTCCATGGCTAGAACACCCAGTTCATGATACTTCCATGGCTAGTTTCCACCACTTCGATGGATTTTCCCAGTTATAAACTCAAAAACTATCGGTGATGGATACCCATATTTTCCCTCATATTTCCCATAGTTTTTCCACGTTTTTCCACGTGTTTTCCCATCAAAAGCCGCCATTTTCGTTCGTGGAGTCTCCAAGCGCACTTCCGCTGTTTTTCAGCGAGGATTGGCATCGCAAGGGAGATGCAGAAGGTTGCCATTCCCAGTCGACTGGAGGGTTTATGACCTTAACCACAATCATATCATTTAAGTATCATGAAAATTATCTATTATCATTCATTGATTATCTATTATTAAACTAGCCACAATATCATACCTGATAGATCCTGATAGATAATTACATCTGATATTTATAGACTTATAGACAATATAGCTCCAATTATAGCTATATTAACTGATATTTATAGATACTTTTTTGGATACCCAGAGTTAAATAGAATGAAGGTGCACCCGAAGTTCTCTCTAGCCAACTCAAAGCTTGAAAGATGCAGCTGAAGATTCAGCGGATGGGCTTAAGATATCATAGTATACACATGATACCAATACATCGCCATGCTTGTGCTTGTGATATTGTAGTCTATAGAATGTCTGTAGTCTATAGTATGTTTTGTTAATATCTAGGAATTTCCAGGCAAAGTGTTTATCAGTGATGACTTGGGACGCAGGACGCAGCCCGAAAGAAGAAGCGCGAGGCACACGAAAAGGACGGCGATTGCAGCGATTTTTCGGTTGACCCATGTCTGGGTCAGACATGTCATCCATTCAATCTATTCATGATTGTGGCAAACACGCTGATCATAAGAAGTTCACAACAGCAACAATACTTCTAAGAAAGACAGTGTAACAATTTTATAACAGTAAGAATGAATGATGAACAACTTCCCCCCTCGCAAACTTGGGTAATTTGTGGTATGGTTTATGGCATTGGGCATTGGGTTTGCCACATTAGATGGACCATTCTCCTCTTGCACTTGGGTGACCCACAATCGCCAGAATCCAGCCCAAATTCAGGGAACAGAACTGTACTGCTGCATACTACTACAGTAATTCCATCCCCCCAATATTAAACACCTCCCAGAAACCATGGTTGAGTAGGGGATGATACCACATATTTGACCATTTCGTGGGTGTTTCATATCGATGGGATTTTCTCGGATGATCAGTGAAAATGTCACAGGAGCCGGGGCCTCTGAAAGATTGGGAAACTTAGGAATTCCTAAGTTATACGACTATACTATACACTTACCAAATCTTACCAATATTTACCAGGATTTATGGTGGAGACATCCATGGTCCGTGGTTAGATCAACTTCGTTTTTCCGAGAACCAAAACCTGAAACCTGGGCCCCACGTTCTCTGTTCCAAGCGGCGGACAGGAAATTGAGGCTTTGAAGGAGGAGCTACAGGAGAAGGCCTTCCTGTAGCGAACATGTCCCACTGATGATTTACAATTTTCAGACTTGGTGAAATTCGATGGATATTTATGTTAAATTACTGGAGGGTATAGAGAGATGTGGCTTTGCTGAGAGGATTTTCCCCTTGGAAGCTTTAGCTCGGTGTAGGATTTTCCCAGCCAGCCATGTTTGATGACCAGAGGGTAACTGCACATCAGTCCCAATACCTGATCTGAAAAAGCGGATGGCACTCTAGTCTATAAATTATAGCAACACCCAAAACAGATAGAACAGTGTTTCCAGAATGTTAATAGATGAATCTGATATAATATGATATTTACACATATTTACTTCATATTTCCAGGTGTCCCACTATCTTTTTCTTTCTTTTTGGTGGTTTACTAGCCCATATTAGTTTCGATCTGCTCCAATTTGCACCATCCCAGAGCGGGTTGAGGTCAAAGAAGCTGATGGCAAGTACCTCGCGGTAGAGGAGAAGGTGCTGCTGTCATCGGACCATCGGACTCACAGCACCACATAGACTGGGTAGCGGCTGGGTAGCGGCTGTCACCTCTGGGAGTTGAGGTTTTTCGGCGTTTGCTCCCGCGGCGAATCACGTTGAAATGAAAGAAATGGGTCATTTCACCTCTCATCCTTTTCAGGATTTCTTCCTTGAGTGTTTTTAGAGCGGTCCGCCTGTGAATTAAGTCACCCAGGTCACCCACGTCACCCATTTTGTCAACATCACTAGATCTGGTGTGGTGATGATTCCGGGATTTCCCTACGATCATGTTATAGTAACAGCAGCCAGGTAGTAACAATCATAACATATAACGATACAACGATAATAGTGAACAGCAATAGCAATGATGATTCTGGAGGTAATTCTTGTTGCTGATAACTGTTTTTGTTCTTATAACTATACTTGAGCAGCGTTCAGAACTTGTTGGTCGATGGTTTTCGGAAGTTATAGTGTCCCACAGTCTGGGGGGTTTATCATCATCCTATTATATAATCATTCAATAGATGGGGGGTCTTAAAATCGGGGGTTCCCAAGTCCCAAGTCACCATACAGGTTTCAATACTAAACTGCTCTGAGAACTTGGGTGATTTGGGGCTATCCCCGCTTTAGGATTTCCAATAAATCAATTACCATCATCCTATTCATCAATAGATTGGGGATTCTCATCATCATCCTATTAACCAACCAATAAATATCAATAAATCAATATAGCAAGCCCCAAAAAGATCATACATTAATTTACCACGTTGTTTTGTAGGATTTTACTTTTGTTCCTTTTTTTCGGGGCTACTAATTATAATGACAACAACAAAATCTCCCAGAACGACATCCGGGGACATCCTGGGATTTTCCCCACCCCTCAGGGCAGGGTCAGAACCAGCAGGTGAAAGCGCTAGAGGATGATGCCAAGCCTCTATTGAACTCCAAGCGGCTTTGCTGAAGTTGGGAGGTCTTGAGACATCTTGAGACATCTTGAGACGATGACCGCAGGAAGATAACAAGGATAGGCTAGGTTAGGAGTAATCCGAGTATTCAGCAATTGGGGTCAAGTTATATAAATACATCTGAACTATTTTGGGATTTGCACTGATTCACACCCCATAAATTAATTAGGGCGATACCCATTTGTAAACTAACATAATAGTGGAAAACCACCGGTTTTTATCCGGTAAATCAACTATAAATGGGCAATTTTCATCAATTTTCCGTAGCTGTAGCTATGTCAAATTACCGGAAGATAACAATGATAATTTAGAGGACGAGTCATTTTGGCGTATTTGGACGATTTAAATGTACGGTCTGATCATTTTGGGACTTACGCCCTCCTAATTTTTCCATGGAGTATCGTGAAGCCCGAATTATTTTAGAGTCAGAAGTTGGCAATGTTTAATCTAGGGCACCCCTTCAAAATCTGAAAAAAAAAACAAAACGGCACATATGTGAATCCAGATATCTATGGGATTCTATGGGTATAAAACATATTTGAATGGCAAACATATTCTAAATCATCTATGGGTGATATCAGTGATATCCCATATGTTCATAAATGGGTATGGATCAATACCTATTAGTACCATTTTTAGTGGGATGAACATCCATTTACCAGCTATTTTGATGTTCACCAGGGGTACAAGGTTTTGACACACTGCCAAATATGTTCAGATATTTTCAGGTATCCTCTCATTGACCCCAGTTGACCCCCCATTGGCTCTTCCCATCCCGGTCTTCCGGTCGTGCCGAGGACCATGAGCTCCACTGAAATGCAGCCGCTGTTGGAGAAGTTGGAGGAACAGGCGGAGTCGCCCTGAAAGATACCCTCTGGTTATGTCAAAATAGCTATTGGAAATGGCCCAGTGGAAATAGTGGATTTACCCATTAAAAATGGTGATTTTCCATAGCTATGTTAGTTTACCAGAGGGTAGCTGATGATGGCTGGATGATGGCTGGATCATCAATGGGAGATCTCCAGGATCCTAAAATGGAGGTACGTTAGTACCATATTTCTGGCCATATTTTGCTGGGATATTCCCTGAAATTTAGGCCTGAAAAATAGGCCTTATATATGGTAGGTACCTCCAATTTAGGATCCTGAAATGGCCATTGAGATCATCATCTTCCAGGGCAAAAGGAAGAATTATGGATTGATGATGGCTGATGGTGGCTGGATCATGGTTAAAAATTGAACGATTTGAACATGTGGGGATATGTGGGGTGCAGGAAAGGCCACTGGGCAAACTCGGGCAAACTCACAAATGATGATTTTTTGGAGAGAATTTTGACACCTTATCGAGGAGTTTGAAACATGACCTAATTTTGTGGAAGCGGTCAGTGACGCCCGAGCCGCAGGCGACAACTTTGAAGGAGGAGATCAGCAGCTTTAAGAGCGAGATCGCCGAGATGAAAGAAGGCGCCGGACGAAATCGGATCTCTTTTTCTGGGTCTGGCAGCTAGGAGACCACCCAAATTTGATGGGTGATTATCAGTTTCTCATGAAATAACATACATAGATATATAATCATATATATATATATTGGTTCATATGATATGTCGTTTTGGGACTCCTATGCCCCGTGATGTGTTTTTTTTTCGGTCAAGACGTCAAGAAGTCAAGGCCCAATGCACCAAAGATTTTGCCAAGATTTAAATTGGAGATTCCTGGATACAGTAGTGCTAACCCCGCCACACAAGTGATATCTTTGGGGGAAGTATCATGAACTCTGTGACGATTGTTTGGGATGATGCCATTGCACTTCGGATTGATGGTTTGGAACTTGATCAATGGGTCCCCACAGCTGGGATATCATGTGACATGCACCGCAATTCAACAGCTTCGATTGGGGCACGCCGTAGAGGAACTGACGATTCAATTGCAACAGTAGATGGCACCATGGAACCTCCTCAAAACGCAAGACGTGTCACCAATCCCTATTAAAGAAACCGAACCTTTTGGGCAGCTGAATATAGATTGCCATTTTCATGCTGAGCAGCGGCTAGAAATTCTAGGATTTTCATGGGTTTCTCACTTTAATCTTACTGCAAAGAGTTCTCCCTCCAAGACTCCAAGAAATTGCATGTAAACACACTTAGATCGGAGAACAGTGATGTGTGTTTGGACATGGTTCATTCAGGCTCCATATTCAATTTCTTGGTACTCTTTGGTTTTTGGATGTTTTTTTTTTGTTATGTTTGTAAGTTATGTTCCATTAATCCCCCCATCTTACAGTGATTCAATAGGCGATAAATTGGGCTCCCAGACCCATCGCGCCCAGGTGTTGACAGCGAGGTGGCTCCTTGGTTCACGCAGCAGTGCCGACCTACGGACAGTTTGGGGGATGGGCGGCAGGTGGGCCATGGGCATTTTTTTTTTGGATTGTTTGGGGGTTTCAGATGTTTACACACATATACATAGACACACACACACATATATATATATATATATATAAATATAAATAAATAAATAAATAAATATATATATATACACACCTAACAAACACACACACACACATATATATATATATATATACAATATTTTGTTGTTCAACCGTAGACATGGGATGGTTAGTGAAGATGACGAGCAAATTTTTGGGATGGCGAGCAAACCATGTTAAAACCCAATCAACTCCCGTCAGCGTTCTTGTTGGCAATGAGTAGCTGGATCTGATGGGGAACAAGGCGGTTTGTAGAGATACTTGGAAGCCAAACCTGTGTCATTTTGGATTATTTTTGAGGATTGACAGGTTAAAACAAATGATTAATTAAGATTAATTAAGTAGATTTAGATATAGATATAGATAATTAGATAGACAGACAGATGGACGGACGGACAGACAGACAGAGAGATAGACATTAAATGGTTAAAGTATCCACAAGAGGAATGCCCACCCCCTGGATAAGTCAAGTCATTTATTCCATTCCCATCACCCACTTATTACTGTATACTGTATATCTGATTACTATGTCTGACGGCAGTGGCTCCAGAATGTATGCCCCAAAAAAAACGGATGGTCGGACGCTAAAGACCAACCATTTGTGTGTCGAAGAACTCCCCATTTTGGAGCCAGGGCCATGGCCCTTTGTTCACATTATGATCATGAGATTTGGAGAAAACATGATCCCCAGACATTCCCAGAGAATTTTCCGGTAAACGATCACCCATTGACATCCCATTGACCATCACCTACTAACGATCATGATGTTGAATCATCATCAATCGCCCGAAACAAAATGCAGAGCAGCAAAGCCAAGTTTAGAAGTTGCATGTCTAAGTGGCACAGTATTTTTATGTTCATCTAAAAAGTCTATGAAAGTGTTGCTATGTTAAGTCTATGAATTAGTCACATTAATTTTTAAAGTTGCTATGTTACAGAATGTTAAGTCTATGAATTACCAAGTTAAGTTACGATGTTAAGTCCGGTCACTAGGTTAAATCTATTTTTTTCTCACCGAAACCGTTAACCGCCGCCTCGGAGGACGGAAAGACTTTGATGTTGGATCCCAGGCTCACACGAGTGACAGCGCAGCCGGGCTCCCCGGGGCCTTCCTTCTGGCTCCCCGGGGCTCCCCGTCACTGGATCCATGGAACTGAACCAGCACTGGTAGCGATGGGCCTGATATGGCCTGATATGGCCTTAATTCCTAGAGTGGAAGAATCCATGACTTGGATACTTTGAACAAAAATGTGGTTTGTCTGAAATGTGTTGGCCGAATTTCCCTTCAAAGTATAGAAACCCTGAATGAACATGGGGTTTATAGCCAAGAAAAAGGAACACATCTATCAGCAGTGGCATTTTAAAGTGTCTCAACAAATACAGATGGACGTGATTATGAGCAACTGGCCAGTTTCTACATGCATGATGAATTGTTCTCAAGGGAAACATTGAGTGGTATAGCGCACCCGCGCAAAGAATCAAACATGGGTTAACAACCAACACAAGGAAACGACAGCATCTCCACAGTACTTCAACTTGTTGACTTGTATTATTGAAGCTATTTATCAACAGGTATGGGGAGAGTATGGGAGACTAGCCAGCCGGCAGGGCTTCTTGAACCAGCAATTAGAATGGGGACCAGGCAAAATGATCATCCCAGATTCGTGCCCCCGACCTTCCCACCGAATGGGCAGAAACTGGTGTGTGTCCCATGAGATACCCTAGTTACTACTAGTTGTTCAGAGGTCTCCAAACTGCCCAGTGCCAGCCGGCACATTGGGGTCATCCATTCAACCCAGCGCCTGGCGGCCTGAGGGTTACACGGAGTAAAGGGGAACTGAAGATGAAGATCAGCATCGAACTGCAGTCCTTAGAGAAGCAGATGCTGGTGCGGATGCCTGGGAAGTTGCGCGGGATCCCTACGGAGAAGTCGGGAGACATGTTTGTTGCTGATCCAGAAGTTGGGCCACCCTAAAAATCATGAGATTTGACGGCCAATCTTGGAGTTGTTCACAGCTATCACTTACGTATCTTATGTGGATGATGCAGCTTCTGAACGCCAGAGCTTCCATGGGAGAAACTGCGGGATTCTGGAGCATAGCAGAAGCGCCTGTACTTTTTCTCTTCATAAAATGTTGATCGAGTTGGAATTCCAGAGCCTCAACTCAACTCCGTTTGCGCGGAAACATCGGAATGATCGTCCAACGCGATCTTGTCCCATTTTTGTGCAACCGGAAGTGATTTCTAGCCCCCCTGCAGGCACATCCTGACCCAAAAAAGACTCAAAAAGATCACATCACTGAGGCCATGCTCAGGTATCATCAGAAAGCCAAGGAGCTGCGGGGGCGCCTAGAGCTGGAAAATTTCCAAAACGTCCCAGCAGGCGTGTTCCATGGATATCCCATGTTTTTCCCCGTGATTTTCCCTATGATCATCAATGATTTCCCATTGTTTTCCACTAGTTTCCATTCATTATCCAATAGCTCAGTATTCGTTGATGATTATTTCTATGGACCTTGGATGATTTTTTCATTCTTTTTCTATGATTTTGAACATGATATTCCCAGCATGTTCCATTCTTTGTCATGAAAAAATCCATTGCTTTTTCATGACATTTGGCCCAGGTCGGCGGAGGACTTGTACTCCGCGGTGGCTGGCAAGAAGGACGTGGTGGAAAAGACGCTCGGAAAAAGGAGCTGTTAATATCAATGATATAATAAGAATTGTCATTGAAATATCTATGGTTATTAATTAAATGTGACTAAGTGACTAATAATAATGAGAATTGTTATTAATGTTGTTAAGGGTTATTGATATTTCTTATTAGTAATTAGTGTTATTATTGATGATCATTATGAATTATGATTATTGTGATTACTTGCTATTATTGTGGTTGATGAGGATTCTTGTTACTATTTATTTTGTTCTCGGTTTGGGGATGATTTGTTCAGGATGTTGGATGATTTTGGTAGGTTGCACCGCGGAACTGAGGAAAGCTTTCCTGAACTTCTTCAAGAAGTGTTGCTTGACAGCGCCAATGTATGGGCCTATGGCATCTATAGCTAATGGGCAACAAGCAAGCTATAACCCCAGTAATGCCTGTCCTTTTTTGGGATTTCTCAGGGGGCAGGTTTGTGTTGTTGCTGCTTATCACAGGGCAGGAGGGCAAGAGAAAACGAACCAATTATTATCAGTGTGGCGATGGAGGATGGCTCAGGTGATTTTGTCAATAGTGCCATAGTGCATTGTTTGGGAGCCACACCCATATCAGATCTTTGTTGAATGACTGGGCTCAGTCAACTTTGCTCCCATTTGTTCCAGGACAGTTCTACATGTATCGCATCAAGTCTGGAAGGCATAGCCTAGCATGTTCCCCTAAAGTCTGCAAGAGAATCAATCACATCCTGGTATGGGTCAACAATGGCAAGTCCAATGGGAGTCATAGACATGTTCCCACAGATTTTTCCACATTGAATCTTCATGCTGCCACTGTTGCTTTCGAACCTTGTTGCCTCAAAACCCTTAGGTCCTTGCCATCCCTTGCCTTGCTCAGAACCTTTCAGTGGCAAAGGTGAAAAGGAGAAGAAGGAGGACGAGGAGGTGAAAGCGCCTTCTGCAGAGGCGGGTCGCCCGAAGGATTTTGCGCCGCGAGAGAACTTGTAGTTTATCCTTTCTGTTTGACGCCAGCAACAGTGACAGCAAAGGCAACGACAAGCCCAGCAGCAGCTGAAAAAATCATCCAGTTCCACGAGTAATAACTGGCAGCGGCACCCACTCCATATAGACGTGCTTTAGCATTTCCTGCAGGTTTTAGCATGTTTTAGCTTTGGTTTTCTAACAAGAAGGAAAAAATGCAGGGCTTCAGACTTTTTAGATATCATAGTTTTAAAGATCAAACAAGAAGGGGCACGCACGGATTTATCAACCAAACCAGAAGAAGACATTTTGACGAACTGTCTTGTATATATATAATATGGATACGTATAAATCATGGTCATGTACTATACATGATTTCTAAATATATATCTATATACTATTATATATATTATGAAAATAAATATATATGGTATATAATATACTATATATATATATGTATATATGTGTGATTTACCGATCGATATCTCCATTGCGACAGTCCGACCACTGTCGGACTGTCCTGTCGTTCGGCCAGGACTTGACCAGACTGTTCGAACACTTGGCGTGCTCCAGCGCTGGCATCTCCAAGGAAACGCCACGGGTGGTTCTCCCATCCCCGGAAAAAACATAGGCCCTGAGAATACCTGATGTTTATAGATTTGTAGATGTCTAAGATGATGTCTATGTTAAGTGGGGGGATGGGATCCCTATTTTTTTAAACATTGGAACGTGTGTGTTTGCTAAAGAAGCCATGGGGGTTCAAGAGCTGGGAGATAGGTTGGAGGGCAAGTCTTGGCCGAAAGAGGAAGCTGAAGCAAGCTCT
>Ga0126342_10003579_pt1 | contig 25782 bp, 20 predicted proteins | sample Cyp1metagenome_FD_92528 | JGI IMG/M metagenome (GOLD analysis project Ga0126342, IMG submission 92528) | Coral microbial communities from Lord Howe Island, Old Settlement Bay, Australia - Cyphastrea 1 metagenome | ecosystem: Host-associated > Invertebrates > Cnidaria > Coral ... | reverse complement strand
TAGGTAGGTAGGTAGGTAGGTAGGTAGGTAGATAGTCAGAGAAAGAGAGCGAAAGAGAGGAGACCTCAAGCACCTTTCGGTCCATCAGTGGATTCGCTCTGCCATCCCTGATTCACAACAACTCACCTCTCCTATAGGTTTCCTATTTTTGAAACTTCCGCCACCGCCTTGTGCGGTACTACTGGTATACCAAAAGTACCCTGTTCTCGATCTAAAGACGCGAGTTAATGTGTGTTGTGTGAATTTGGGGCACGGATACCTTTTGAGAAAGCATGTGGATATATATATATATACACTGTATTTATAATATGTCTTAAATTACATATATGCACGACTATGATAATGATCATGACAATGAAGATCATGCCGACAACATTCGTAGTTGCACCTTACAACAATGACAACAATGTATATATATATATATGTTTATATGGGTAAACGCCCCCGTTGTTAAAGATGAAAAGGGTCAATGCTTTCTATGCCGCAGCTTTGGCTTAGCGTCGTGATGGGAGAGTCTGGGTCTCGACTTTCCTGTGGGTGCCAGTTGTGTCTTACCTGGCGCCGGCTTGGTGAGGAGATTCACCTGGGCCACGACAGCCTGAGTTTTCAGCAGCTCGCGTTGGGGCACTTGAGGCATTGTTTCAACGAGTTGCTGGATTGGAGAGAGGCGCATCGTCTCGAGCTCTGGAAACCCTTGAGAGGGTATCGCAGCCACTGTGCCTGCTAGTTCTCTTGGAGTTGAAGCTGACCCTGAGAGCCAACGTGAGGAGGAGAAGATTAGCACTGCAGTCACTAAGGAGAAGAAGACAGAGTCCAAGGAGGTCAGAGACGAGAAAGTTAAGAAGGAGAAAAAACTCAAGTCCACGGATCGCCGATGCCGGTCTAGGAGTAGCCGAAAGCAGGCACCTAGGGAGAGGAGAAGATACCGAGAGAGCTATAGTTCAAGCCACCAACGGAGAAGGAGAGGGTGCTCCCGCAGTTCAGATCAGGTAGAGGTGAAAGAGGAACCGCCTGAAGCTGAGCTTACCAGAAGGGCGACTGAGGCAGTCAGAGGAGACACCGAGGGAGCTGAGAGGAGGACGCCAAGGCCAGAGGAGAGAAAGAGTGCGAGAACTGAGGACTGACTTCGGAGCTGGGCTTGATCGTCCACCAGGGCGGTGGATTGCTGGCGGTGAGCGAGCCCCACCAGAACCAGCTCTTCCTCCTAGAGATTCACGGCCGCCGGAGACCCCGGGACCTCCACCAGGTTGGAGACCATTTCCTGGATCAAATCAAGGTAGATCGAGAGGGATCACCCGGCGTGTGAGAAACAGTGACATTCTTAGGTTTGGACCTGACCCTGCGCGCAAACGCGCTCGGGAACAGAACCGCCGTAGATGAGACAGGGACCAGCAGCATCACGGGGCATTTTGCGCCGTACTGCAGCACTTGAGCAGTCACTAGAAGGCGAAAGGAGGAGAAGATCAGCATTTAGGGAAGAATTGGAGGACAAGGAGGGTGCGACACAGGAAGCGGTAGAGGGAGCGTTGAGGAGATTCCTTAGAAGAGAAGAAAAGGAGGAGAAGAGAGGGCTCAAAGGCATCGAAAGAGGAGCAGGAAGCAGGCAAGGAAGAGACCAAGCAACAGGAGAAGGTTCGAGCGAAGGCAAAGGACAGCTGCAATGGGTGCAGCAAAGAGGCAGATCAGAAGAAGAACTCTCGAGAGTGGAAGTAAGGGAGGGGCGCATCAGGTATGAGAGCCCGAGAAAAGGAGAAGGTAAAGAAGCTACGGAGCATCTCCTGAGAGAGGGAGAGATAATTGGGCTAAATAAGGTATCAGAAGAACAACTCCTGAGAGTGGGAGCGAGAGAGGAGCCCACCAGCTATGAAACCCTCAAAAGGTTACACTTTAAACAGGCCAGGGAGCCCCTCCCGAGAGAGGGAGAGAGAGGAGAGCTAGCTATTCCAGATCGGTCAAAGGTAGGAGCGCAGACAGAAGAGGAGAGAATGAGGAAAACTTCCTTCTCGACAAGGACCCCGAGGACTGGTGAAGCAGCGCGACGCAAGCTGGTGAAGGCGAGGACTTCTATAATATAACTTCTGACAATGCAGTGAGAGTGACGGGCAGTGAGGCGAAGGGAGAGGCATTCTCCCGATCCTAGTTTCACTCAGCCATCAGTAGCTGCCACTGCTGAAGGCTCTTTTTGCAGCACAGTGGGCCTGACCGGGCCTATTCTGAAATTCGTGCATAACGCTGTTGTAGCCGGCCTATTTTCGAAGAAGCCGCAGACCTAGGCATGGGCCAGGCCTGACCGGAAAAAGGGCGACTGCGATGTCAGGGATGGTAAGGTGACTATGGAGGATTTTTGAGCCTGGCTAGCGGAAGGGTGGACGAACTTCTTATGAGGCTCTGCAAGGCCATGACCACGGGCAGATAATTTTCTCTGCCCACGTCCCCCACCGTGTTAAGCCAGCTGTCTCTTTTCCCAAAGTCAGCAGTTTCTAGGAAGGCACTGCGGTGTGCGTATAGTAGGAGGGTACTATGCGACCGTGCCTTGTTTTTGAGTTTCCGAAATGTTTCCTTCAAGGTTTGCTGAAGGAATGAGAACCTGTGTCATTGTGTGGGTTTAATCGCTTTGCCCCTTGCGGGGGCTAGTAACCAAGGGTTGACGGCGATGGGATTTGTTTTGAAAAAGTGAATGTATTTGTGTGGTTGTGCTCCCGCTAGAGGGGTAGTGTGATTTTTAATATTACTGGGTTGATTCTCACAATCAACAAGGCTGGGCTGTGGCATCCGCTTGTAGGCAGCAGTTTTCTGTATGGGGACTGACTGTCTGTGGGATGAAGAGCGGAATGATGATCTCGCGTTTGTAAGCTGCGTTTTGCCAGCCACGGGTTTTATTATGGCAGCAGGGCTGTTGATTATCCCTTGAGGTTGCCAAAGTGCATTGCTAGTGCGAGACAGCAGCTCAGCATGGTTGTAGAAATTCCGGCGTGGTTCGTGTTGATTTTACATGATTCTACGGTGTCATTCTTGTGGCTGTCGTATCAAATTGACAGCGGCATTTGTTTGTATAGTCGGTTTTCCTGTGGAGAGTACGTGAAACGCATATCTCCTGTCTTGTCAGACACGTTTAGCCAGCCAGGGCGTGCATTATTGAAATGTGGCTGGTGGCTGGTGGCCATGGCTCATGGCAGTACCAGTGCAGCAGGGCAGTCTGCTGTGGTTGTGGGGGTTGCGGTGCAATTAGTAACAGTATAGGAATGCCTGATTGTGTAGCGTAGTTGGGTGGCTGGTAGGCTAACCCAGCAGTCGAATTCATACATATTTCAGTGATTATATCAGCCGATGTCTTGTGGCAAAGACGGCTGTGAAACGCGTATCTCCCGTTTAGCTAGCTGGGGCTTGTATCATTGCACCATGGCTGCTGAAAATGATTACGGCCTTGGAGATAGCCAGTGCTTGTACCAATGCAGCAGGTCAGTCCAAAAAAGGGCTTTAAAAGCTGCATTTAGCCGGCGGACTGTTGCGCCAACGCAGCAATGGGCTTTGGCTGCAATGCTGTGTATAGACCGCCAGTGTTTTGCGAGGAAAAGTTTTTCCCAGTTTTAAGGTGCATATTCAGCAAGCGAAAGCTGGTATCTCTGCAGCGTGGACTTTACTTTTTACATTACCAGTGCAGCTTCGCGGACCAACAGGGCTGTATAGAAGTTGCGGAGCGCTTAGGAAAGGTTCTCTTAATTCCTTTTGCTTGTCTAATGTGGGGGCAGCTGTGACAACTTCGCCATTTTTTTGGGAAAGGATAGAAGGTGTATGTCCCTTTTACTTTTAAACTTATAGAAAACGTTTGCCCAGCCGGGGCTTGCAATATGGCGACTTCAGCTGGTGGTTATGGCTGGTGCTTGTGGCATCCGCTTATAGCAGCAGATTTTGCCGGATGTTATTTATTTCCTTCGGGAGAAGAGACATGAGCCGTATATCTATCGTTGGAAAAAATTGTTTAACCAACCACGGCTTACATTCTTTCAACGTAGCTGTGGTTATTGGCCGTTGTGACTGCCAACACTTGCGGCACCGGTGCCGCCTGGCAGTCCAATGGGCTTCTAGAGTAGTGAGCGAGCCTGTGGTACCTTCAATTAGCAGCAGCCTTTGTCAGCTGTAGGGCCATGTTTTTGGGGGAAGACGTGAAACGCTCATCTCCTGGCTCGAATAATGCTAGTCAACCAAGGCATGGATCACTGTAATATGGCTGGCCGCTTGCCTTGGCAATTGTTCTTGCTTTTTTTTGTTGTGTGTAGCATAGTAGTTCTGCTTGAGCGAGCCTCTGTTACCTTCAATTAGCAGCAGCCTTTGTCAGGTATGGGGCAATGTTTTTGGGAGAAGGCGTGAAACGTTCATCTCCCGGTTCCAATAATGCTAATCAACCAAGGCGTGGATCACTGTAATGCGGCTGTTGGCTAGTCTTGGCAACCGCTCTTGCTTAGTTTTTGTGTGTAGCATAGTAGTACAATAGGAGGCTCAAGGCTGGAGCGTTCTTATTTGAAGAAGCGTGTAATGGTTAGCTTTGTCTTGATAGGGATCAGTGACTGCGGGAGAAGAAGTGGCATTTATACCTCCCGCTGATACGATATGTTGCAGCAGCTGCAACTAAGGGTCGCATTGCTGCAGCATGACAGAGGCTTTTGGCTATGGGCTCGGTGATAGCCACTGTTGGCTTCTAATCCGGCTTCTAAAGCCGTGTGTGATCTGTGAAACCTGCTGGGTTGGTGGGTGTGGCGTCTGAAATGCGGGAGCAGGCGTAAAACGTTCATCTCCCGTTTTCATAAGATGCGCTCATCAGCCGAGGCTGCCATCACTGCAACATGGCTATACAGAGGCTATACAGGTTACAAGGCTTTTGTTTCTGGCCTTGGAAATAGCCACCGCGTCCTACACTAGTGTACCATAGCTGCCCCGTTGGCTGTATAAACTGTGGCGCGCGTAGTTGAGAAGGTGTAGCCAGATGCCTACTGCATCAACTTAGCGGGGGAGGACGTGAAACAATAATCGGCCGTTTCTCAGATACATCAAACCAGCCACGGCTTGCATTACTGCAACATGGCTGTTGGCTATGGCATTTGTGATCTGGGAGAAGACGTGAAACGGACATTTCCCGTTTTAACACCAGCAAGACTGAAAACCCCGTTCCAAAGATATATCAAACTAGCCAGCGCTTGCATCATAGCATTGTGGCTGCTGGCTATGGCTTTTCTGATCTGGGAAAGACGTGAAAACGGAAAACTCCCGTCTCAAAGGTACATCAAACCAACCAGGGCTTGCTTCTAGCGACACAACTGTTGACTAATAGCAGTTGTGATCGGGGAACACGTGAGATGGAAATCTCCCGTTTCAAATGTTTCAAAGATATATCAAACCAGCCAGGGCTTGCGTTATCGCAAGGTGGCTGCTGGCTATGGCTTTTCTGGTTTGGGAGAAGACGTGAAACGGACATCTCCCGTTTCAAAGTTACATCACAACAGCTATATGGCTGGCATCATTGCAGCATGGCTGTTAATATCTGTTAGTTATTGCCTTTGCAACGTGTAAGAACACGTGAAACGGAAACCTCCCGTTTCAAAAGTACATCAAACCAGCCAGGGCTTGCATCATTGCATCTGGGAGAGGACGTGAAACGGACATCTCCCGTTTTTTAAATAACATCACGCCAGCCAGAGCTTGCATCATTGCAACATGGCGGTTGATTCTGGTCTTCGCGACCTGGGAGAACACGTGAGATGGAAATCTCCCGTTTCAAATGTTTCAAAGATATAGCGAACCAGCCAAAGCTTGCGTCATCGCAAGGTGGCTGCTGGCTATAGCTTTTCTGATCTGGGAGAAGACGTGAAATGGAAATCTCCCGTTTCAAAGTTACATCACAACAGCTGTATGGCTGGCATCATTGCAACATGGCTGTTTATATCTGTTAATTATTGCCGCTGCCACTTGTGAGAACACGTGAAACGGAAACCTCCCATTTTAAACCCTGAGAATCGATGTCGGCATATAGATCAAAAATAGCAATGTAGTCAAAATACGGCTACATCTACGTTAACGCTTGATTTTGGTGACATTTGTCGGAATTTGTCGGAAATCCACCGGATTTTGTCGGAAATCGATGAAAAACGCAGACATCCTTTGTATCGAAGATGCGCATGCGAGTTGATCATGGCCATATGTAGTTCAAAATCGTGACAAATCGTGAGGAAACATCTTTTTGCCACTTAAAATTTTGACATTTGTCGAAGATACCGTGACAAAACGTGATGAACCGTGATCTCTTCAGGATTGACCCCTCATCTTTTATCAGCCCCTGTTACTTTTCGCTCGTGCTCACCGCATTTTACGGTAAAATTATGGTTCCCGCAAATGTTGCCAAATTTTGGCTACGGACGTCAAATAATGCATACGGACGTCAAAAAACAAGGTTTACCGCAAATGTCAGCAAATAGACCCAGCATTTGATTCACAGGGTAAAGATACATCAACTAGCCCGGGCTTGTATCATTGCAACCTGGCTGTTATATAAGGCCTTTGTGGTTGCCAAGGCGGTGGTCCCAGGGGACGGCGAAGGCCCGGAAAAGTTCAAAGAATTTTGCCACAGTGGTATGATTAAGTAAGCGTGACATTTGCAGCGTCCACTTGCGGATTTTTTCTGTATGTGGACCACTATTTTTGAAGTATTTATTCCATTCAACTTTTCATGGTGACGACTGCTAGGTATCCAACTGGAGACTTGCTTGTCACATCAAGTTTTGCTTGGGGGGTGACCTCCTGAGCTGTTTTGAAAGCTATCATGACGCGCTCTGGCATCACACTGCGCCAGCTGGGAGAACACGTGAAACGTATGTCTCCCCTTTGCATGATGCGCTTGGCCAGCCAGAACATACATCATTGCAACATGGCCTGACGCGTGCGTGACATTGTTTGCATCACCAGGCCAATGTGGAACCTAAGTCCTGAGTGCTTTACGGAGATCGTCTTAAGTGCTGGGTGACTGTTGCATCCTCTTAGCAGGAGGCTGTAGGACATAGGGTGTGTGTGTGTGTGTTGGTCCCTTAACAAGACAACATGGCTGTCCTACGTGGCCTTGACTTTTCTGGTTTTGCATTTTGCAACCTGCCGACCGGCCACACCAAAATAAGGAAATGGTCGCGTCACTGTCTAGAGAGACCGGCAGCTCGCATGGCAAGTTGGTAGTCAAAGAATTTGGCAACGGTCTTTAATTTTGTTTTAATATTCCGTATTCTACATTTGTTACTTGTAGCACGTCACAGGAGCTCAGAAAGTCAGTGACACTCACCAAGTCAATTTTATTCATCTGCTGGCACGGAGGCCAGTGGTCAGAGCCTGTGCGGCAGGCATGTCTCTGCCAAATCTAAATCAGATTGTTCAGCAACACAGAGGCTCGGAAACCCAAGGGTAGGGCAACAGTCACAACAGTCTCTTGGAGTCAACCCATGAACCGAACCTGTTCAGATTCTCTCTTGCTAACGTGGCGAAGCCACGTAATCCGTTAAGCGTCATGTCCAAATTAAAGCTTTTCTAAGCCACAATAGACGCTTACGCCATCTCTGCCAAAGCTTGGGCTTACGAAAGTTACTTCGCACAAAAAGGGACGTTGGAAAAGCAAAGACAAAAGGAGCATAAGAAAGCACAGGGAAGTGCTGAAAGAGGGTGAAGGTCCCCAGCTGCCTTTGGGTTTGGCCGGGCACTGGGGTGACCCTTAATACCTTGGCCAAGGTGAACCTAGGGTTTGGCCGGGTTGCCTTGGGGGTATTGGGCATGGGTGCCCGTAAAAATGCTCCAGGGGGAGGGATAGTTTTTCCTTCAATTTTCAAGTTTCCAATTTTCTAATTTGACAAACTCGGTCTTGCAGAGCAGTATAAAAAGTGCGGCCCTTTGAGTCTTTATATATATATGAGAAAATCAGCCAGATAGTCATTTCTGCTAACGTTGCCGGACTTTTTTGTCCCACTGCCAGACCTTGACATTGTCAGGAACTCTGGCGAGCAGCCGCCAGTTTTCAGGCGTGGGGGCTTTGCCTCGCCCCTACTATGGCTTGTCGGATCTTGTCGGAGTCGGAACCCCTAATAAGTTATATAAGTGCAGTATAAGTTCCAACAAACTAACCAATCAACCAGGGCCTCTATTTGTTGACATATACTTATACCCTCCTGGAAACAAACTTAGATGTAGAAAATCATCACAATTTCTATAGGTAAAGCATCTATAAATGTGCCATGTTCCACATGTTACCCCAGGCTACGAAGTTCAATTCAGGCAGCTGGCGAGTGGCCGCCTTCCAGCCTGTTGGCCTGCGCGAAACACCTGTGCCAGGGAGCTCGGAATGCTCGGACGTTTGGGAAACCAAATATCAACCTGGATAAACTGAACTGGCTGGGTAGTTCAATACAATATGTGTTTAATATGTCTGGGTAAATTATAACGACCTCACTGCGACCTCACTGGAATTCCTGGTTAATAAGGGGAATCATCCCCAAATGGCCTTATTTCAGTTTAGTGAAATATTATCATTTACCCAGATATGTGACTAATATGTGTGTCCATTAGAATAGGTTGATACAATAGGTAGCTTCAACAGAACAACCTGTTGTCCAATCTTTCCAGGCTGTTCAGTTCGTCAGCTCTGAGGTTCAGCCATGTAAACAACATTGACCCGGCATCAATGTGGAATTTACCCTACAGCACAATTAGCATAGATAGGGAATGATAGGGAAAGTCACCATGAAAGTAGATTCATGCTTCGAACCGGAAACCACGGGTCGTTTTCCACATTTGTTACGTATGTTGGCCAGAGGATACTTTTCAAGAAAAAATGTGGATTCAGCAAACATGAGTTGGGGATGTGTGTGAACGCCGGAGATAGGCCCCAAACTTTTAAATGGAAACGATGGTAACCCAGTGGATTTAGGGTACAGTGCCCAAAAAAAACTTGCATACCCAGCTAAAAATTGACCCCAAAATAGATGTCATCACCCACATAGATAAACTCACCCGTGAATGATGCACATGATCCCCACCCCATCCCACCCCTTCCAACGGGGGCTGAAAAAAGTGTAACTTTTACTGGGAGAAATCCGAAATTGCAATCCCAACGGGTGGGCCTGAACTGTGTAAATTATGGGACCCTTGGACCCTGGCTGCCCCTACAATTTCCGACCCTACATTTTTGGAGCCCCCCCTATAGTCAGCAAGAGTTTGATTATGTTTGATTCATATGCAGTGATTTTTGGATTGCAAGATGTTGAAAAGAATGATTTCTGTGAGACGTCAGTTTTGTTGATCAAACGGCCACCAAAATGCACAAAAACAACAATCCAAAAACAAAAAACAGATTACCCTCTGGTAAACTAACATAACTATGGAAAATCACCGTTTTCAATAGGAAAATCCACTATAAATGGTCATGTTCAATAGCTATGTTAAATTACCAGAGGGTACATCCAAATGCAACAATGCCGTGTTTTGCTGGGGTTTACCGGGCCCTTGATAGAAAATGATTCCAAATGGTTTTAATCGCTCTAAAAAATAGCCAAGTTTTTTTTTCAAATGTTGGTTCTTGAAACGTTGGCTCAGTTTCAAAAATGTTGGAGCGTTTTTCCCACGTCAGAGACAAACGTAATCTGGGTATGGTATTTCAAACTGCACATAAAGAGCCGGCCAGGAACAAAACACATAAAACAAATGACATCTATATAAAACGCATCCACACGCAACAACACATTGTCTTGCTGGGATTATTGAGCCACTTGGAAAATGGTTCAAAGTGATGTCAAACCATGTAAAAATAACCGTTCAACCTGTTTCAGATTCATTTCAATATTTTTTCAATGATTCAATGGTGGTTTAATGAACAGACTCAACTTCAACGATGTTTGAGAGTCTCCTGTGGGAAGATTCCTTTGCCAGAGAGTTTAACCGTTGTATCTACAGGTCAAAATGCAGCAAAACAACCAGTCAAGAACAAAAAGCACATGACATCCAAACGCAACAAACTCTATTTTGCAGGCACAGAATTGAACCTCAAAACCCATGGTTTTGTTATTTCCCATGCCCGGCCTTCAAAGGATGATTTTGTTTCTTGTGGAAAAGGTGGTCACCACCTCTGGTTTTTGTTTAATCCTCTTCGCAGGAAGAGGTTCAGATAGCTCTCAGTTGGTCAAATATTAAGCGGATGGAAGATGGACTGATGCTGGATGCATGTCCAGTTAGATGGGGTTAGTGATGGTTAGTGCCAACTTATACCTTGGGCCTTTCTGTGTCAACCTTCATCAGTGCAGGTGGTGGTGCGACTGATATTGCTCTCAGGTCACTCAAGGCCACCAAGCTGTGGGGGCCTTCCACTTCCTCTAAGAACTGGTGCATTTACTGGTGATTCTCAGGGTGTCATCAGAGACTTAACTGGTGAATTAACAACTGGTGAATTAACTGATGATTGGCATGTATTAAGTCTCAGTTGTTAATTTTTGAGAGGAAAGTTTGATCATCTGTGCACGCAGATCCTGATGAAAAGAAGCTTCCCGTCCAGCGGACTGCAGATCGTTGCAGGCTGCGTCAAAAAGCAACGTTGAAGGCCTCTCCATGCAGCGGTGGGTACAGTACTGTAGCAATGGATCCTGATTCCTGATGGCTGCGGCCTTTTTGTTGGCCTTTCGTGTCATATTTCTGGATGAATTGTGATGACCGAAGACTTCGTGACGTCGATACCGGGATCGCCGAGATTCTTGGCTGACTCGAAGTTGAACACGTGGATCCCAACATAATCCCAGAAAAAAAACAGGCTTCAATGCCTGAAGGAAAAGAAATACAAAGCAGAACACTCGAGAATCCGATAATTTGTGCAAATACTACTGTAGCAACTGAACATACTTGTTTTTCAAAAATCACTGAACATCAGATTTATCCATAAATCAATCCAAATAAATTTATCAATTTTATCTTGTAAACAGAAGCGGGTTCCATGTGCTGGTCCAGGCTCCAACGGCCACATGGTCTGTGTTGCCACTTGCTGCCACCATCGCTGTGACATTCACAGCTACGTCAACAGGCGATGGCGCCCTCGGTTGCTGCAACGACTGGTAAAAATTGGCAACCTTTTGTATAGTCATTTGAGCCATCGAAAAAATACCTGTTGGCAACCTAACTGGTTTATTGGGGATTATCACAGCCCAAAATAAGAATATTTACCAGCCAACCAGTAGAATGGGATAAGGGTATTTTTCATGGCTCATCTTGACTCAACATATGTTTGTAATGTTGAGTTACACCCAATATGTTCATATGGATCTGCCTGAAGACAGGGAATAGCTTAAAGATGTCATTTGTTCAGAGGAAAGCTGATGATACACATGATATTTGGTGGTTTCCATAAATGGAGGTACCCCAACATGGATGGTTTATAATGGAAAATCCTATTAAGATATATAATAGATGATTTAGGGGTATCCCTATTTTAGGAAGCCCCTGTGTGTTCAAACCTATTTCTTTGATATGTTGATATCTATGCCTGGAATGTGGCTGGGAGGTTCAACAAAGGAATACCCCAGCCTCTCCAAGCTGCGAAAAGATCTGACCGATTGTACTCTGATCCAATTTCAATGATGTCACGAATGAATTCGATTAGACGAGTTTCATTGCTGGAAATTTGATTATATATATATATAATGATTATTGTTGATGATGATTTCTCGGAATCCTTTATGATCTATGATGATTGCATGAGAATGTGTATTCTAAAATGCATGAATTCAATATACTTATGATTAAGATTCGCATTCAAGGATTCATACGCATTCCTGGAACCCCACATCTAAAATCATCTAAACCAGAAACAGCCTTGCGGCTTCCCCAGTTCCAGCCATAACCCATTGCTATTTTGGGTCCCGGCAGCAACAGGCCGTTTCTGGAAGGCTTGGGCCTGTGCGACTCGGCCCAGGCAGCTGTTTGCTTCTTAAGATCCATTGTTTGTCACATTTTGTCACCTAGTCAGTCCATTTTTGCCGCATCAAATTGCATGTTTGATCATTTGTGTTTCTCTATGAGCAAATTCCAGTAAATGTATGTACATGTCCCTTGTCTTGTTGGTTAAATGCGTTCCTGCTGAAATCGTATTCAGTCATGTTCAACGCACATGAGCATTTCTGCTAAACCCTCATCTTTCACGTGCTTTGCTGCTAAAATCTCATAGTCCACCTGTTTTGGTGCAACATTCGATATACAGTATCTTCCATATATATAGATATAGATATATATATGTATACATATATATATATATATTATATATATATGTTATATATATATATATATATTCAATTCTATAGATATTCCATAGATATTCCATGGTTCAACTCCAAGATCTGCAGGATTTTGCGCAGTTCGTCTCCACCGCCGGCTGGGCCGTGGGCGGCTTCAACCGCTCGGATTCAACTTTAGCGCGTCGAGTGCACGACCTGGAGAAGCGAAAGGCGATGCGCCCGGCGGGTCCATTGTAGCAGTGACACCCAAAAGAAGGACAGACAAGTGGGGATGGGTCAAAACCCTGGTACCTAGTGAACCCCAAGTCATAGGTGGGATTTATGGATGTGAATAACCCACTAGTAATGTATCGGTATTGACCCATACCCAAGTATAGCTGGTTGGTGGTTTGGAACATGTTGTTATTTTTCCATTAATATTGGGAATAATACTCCCAACTGCCTCCTGCTGCTGTGCTGCTGCCTGGTTGGAATGAAGGACGTTACTCCAACTAAAACAAGAGGAATGGCCGTAAGAACATTTTGAAACCACATCAATTGAATAAGTGCTGCAATGATCGCGGTGCCATGCAGAAAAGCCCTGTAGGCATGACTCACCTCTTTTGGCATTTTTTCAGCTTGTACATTTTGAAGCCAAAATTATGAGCGTATTTTCCCGGGAAAAAAAGTGTAAATACCCGTCCGTCAAGACACGAATGCGCGTTCTCTAACTCACGTGAGCATAAAAAGTCAGAACGAGCGTAAATCCAAGCTAAAACTGTTATGAGCAGAAAAAAGTGCCCAGGTATACATACATAATCATACATATAAAATCAATGAAAATCATTTATTTAAATAGCTGTAAGTATTATTATTCACCATCCATGAGAGAGCTAAGGAGCAGCTACGGGTATCTAAAATCCTGAAGGGGAAACCAGGCTGCTACAGATGATGTACGTGCATTGATTTGCACTATATAGATCACCATCAGAAACAAGATGGACAATTGTGATTGAACCAACAAAAGTTGGGTTTTAATATGTTTTAATGGGATTTATAGCTGATGTATAGTATCGTCACATCCGAATGGGATGACAGCAGCTGCAGCGTGATTGTTCCAATTGATACTTCGGAATCTTGGAATTTCATGTTTTTTTAATATACGTAATATAATAATATATAATAATAACAGACATATATATATATACACGTAGTTATTCACATACTGTAGTTCACTATGCTTGAACCTGTGCTACTCAGCAGTCACATCCACTGCAGGTGGGAATGATGGCCAAGCGGATCTTGGATCTGGGGCGCGTGGCTTGGCTACGGCAGGCCGGGCTGGGTCGCCCCTGGGGTTGGAAAAGGTCGCTTTCAATGGGAAAATCCATTTAAAATCCCAACCGAAAAAAACGAGCCAATTAGATGGATTAGTAAGCCAGCCTGATTTTATGCAATTATATAAGTTATATAAACTTCTGATTTTTACACTAACTAATATCTCTATAAATAATTTTGATATATGACAATAGTTATAGTAATCTCTATAGATACATAAACACATATATATTTAGCAATGCTGATTCTTGACACCCAAAGTTCGAGATCTCTCCTTAGCGACCCCAATGACCAGGAGCTTCAGCTTCCAGACGCCACGCTGATGGATTACATCAGCAAGGCGGACTCAGCCGGTGAGTGGCGTGGTGTGGAATGTGGTGATTTTTCTTGGCACCAAAATGGTGATTTTATGGGATTTAATCAGCAAAAATGGTGATATAATGAGGATACAATTGGGGATTTGATGGCATTTTATTGGAATCTGATATATTTTTCCAGTATTTAACCATCAGACATGGGAGGATTTAACCAGCAAGCATCGTGGTATTTCATGGAACAGAATGGGATAGACTGGGGATATAATGATATACTGCTGCTAGTCTGGATCAATTTAATAACGACCTCACTGCTAAACCATCACCAGAAATGATGTTTAGAAAAGGGAATCATCCCCTCCGTGTGCATTTGGGGATTGGGATGATCGGATGATCAGGCTGTGACCCCGGAGAACATGGTCATCGTGGCGCCAGTGAGATCAGGTCGCCTGGGAGGCTTGGGTCAAGATGTCACTATCCTACTGAAATAAGATTTGATTTCGTAGCCTGTTTATAGCATGTTCATTCTATCTATTTTGGGGGAATACGGTATATGTTGGTATATTATATTATAGACATTATAGAGGTATCACGCTTTTGGCTGAACATCTTTTTCTCTCCACTATGAGAAAACCATAGAATTTGGAGGTTGATCATGAATTTAGCTCTGCTTAATGAGCACTTTGGGTCCGTTGGGTATTTGCCATTTCTGGACAAAGCCGGCTAAAGCAATGCACTGTGTGGCTAGGCCTGGGCAGTGTGTTTTCAGTGATAAAGATATGTCGAAACTGCATAGAACACCTCTAGTGATCCACTGCCACTTTCTGATTCGTCAGATCCTATCGGTTGCAACGTGCCGACAGCACCTCGAGAAAATTGGTTGTTTCAGCAGAAACAGAACTGTACCATACTGTACCCTCCTGGTCATCAGTGCCGTTTGCTGTAGGAGGAAATCGATCAGAATCAGGATGATTCACCAAGTTCGCAAATTGTAGTATCTTCAATGTCGTGCATCTTACTTATGAATCCTATGAGTGGTGTTTCGGTGCCCCAGTGGCCCAAACATCATTTCGCTTCTGTTGGCACATCCCAGTTGATGTACTTGGGAATCGGTTTGGTGCTACTACACGAGATGCAGTTACTCCATCCTCTCATGCGACGGAATCTGAGACAGTCCCACCCGGGCATCCGGCAGGTGTCTCGCGCAGCTGGAAATGTTTGGCCTGGTGCTGTGGCTAGAGCCCAAAAAGGACAAGTGCAGCGCGCTCTTGGCCATGGCGGCTTGCGACAAAGGATGCCACAATGAAGCCCTGTATCATTTGGTCACCTTTTCTGGTTTGCTGAACCATAATTACTGGTTATTACTGGACCATAGTAGAGAACCATAATTTTGTTTTACTAAATCATACTGAAGCATGCTGTTTTCTTGCCTCACATGGGGTTAAGTCAATCATATCGGGCCATAGCCCCCAATCACGATATTGGCTGGTCATTGGTCACTTCCCTCGCAGGTGCTTGAGGAAATTCTGTGGGCCAACGACGAGCCTCCTGCTGTTCGATCCAAGTCAGGTGGGTTGCGTTTTTATCGATGCTTCTGGCACATTCAATCCTAGCACTCAGCACACGTGATCACAACAAAAGCTGTTCTACCCATCCTGAAGTTCTTGAAACTGCTATTATTGCTTGGGAGGATCATCCCACGGTCATAAAGTCTCGTAACTGGTTAGTAAGTGGGGGTTATATACTGTTATACGTCTACCCCAGGTGTAAGTGGGAAGATGCTGATCCGATCACCGCTTGTGTCGGAGGTTGTTTGCACATCCTGAAACTGGAAGAAGCTCAAGCTGAGCTCCAGTTCTGGCTAAGGCGCGATGGCTGTGGGGTGGTTACTACCAGGTGATGCCCCATAAGTTAGGTAGGTTGGATGTATGTATAATTTATAGCAAATCTAGTAAATCGGCTTTGTTTTAGTCGGATGGGTGAAAAAGAAAAACCAACTTATAACTGGGTGGACTCACCTGGAATGTTTCAATGTTTCTGTGTTCTCAGATTGGTGTCTGTCAAATTTTAAAGCCACCCAGTGATTTAATCCAACGGAAACGAAAACCCAGAGGATGATCCCTAAAATTGTCCCATGAAAAGACATGATTTTCCAGCTAGCCATATGAAATACATCATATTACAATATATTACATTACCAGGGGGTACCTCTTGAAATGTTGCCAGATGGAACTCTTGTGATGATCCGTGGGTACCGCCAGCCATCAAGGTATCCCTGCGTTTGCTTGGTGAACACATCATGGATGTAGAAGAATGTAGGCATAGCCGGCAGAGCATGGAAAACCTCAACAGATATTAGCAAAACCAGAGAAGGACAAATGAGTCTAACCAATGCATATACTATGGAATATGTGAGACCCTTAGATATTGGTAAAAACCTGAACGATAGATTTTTAAATGTATATGTGTATATATATACATACATATGGAAAAACCTTTCTGTTTAGATCATGTGCAAATCATTGTCCACATGAGAAGTGTACTATAGCAATCCCCAAAAAAGATAGAAAAGGAACGTCCCAATCTGAAATACTGGTATATAGTGATCATTTACTTGTCTATGTGTTTTTCTTCTGGGGTAGTTACTATAGAGATGCAATATGATACAATATGAAGGTTTCCTAAAACATGGGTAACCCCAGTTATCATCAATGTTATTGGATTTTCCATGAAATAAACCATCCAGCTATTGGGGTACCCCCGTTTCAGGAAACCACCATATGTTCCCATCATAGTAATTATAACTAGAGCTAATATAGTATAGAATATTCGTTATACCTATAGTTGTAGCACTAGAATAACTGTAAAATCCCATGAATTAGTCTTAATAACATATATATATATATGTATATATATGTTATATCATGTCAATGGTATAATGACTCTCTCTCTATATATATATAATGTCACAATAAATCAATGACGATTAGATGTCAGTATGTCACAATATCATGTCCCCATAATGTCTTTTCTATATGTCACGACCTTTTGTCATAATGTCACAATATATCAATAGAAAAAAATGATCATTTTCATTTATGTCATTTATATATAGATCACATTTTAATGTCATTTAATGGCGAATATGTTCCATCCAAAAAAAAACAGGCGAATGCTGCGTGACCGCCTCGACCAGCAACGGAAGCGGATCCTGGCCCAGGGGCAGGTTGGGATGGGTCTGGGGGGTTATGGGAAAAGAATGGGGACATGGGATATGATCATCGAACATGATGATTTAGTAAGATTTATATAATTGGGAAGAAGACAGCGAGTAAGGTTTCATTGGGAAAACAAAGCAAGAACATACGGATTTAATTTAAGCATCAAATTTGGACAATCAACCAAGACGAAATGGTGGTGTAACGGGATCATGTTGATATGTTGGGTGTCTGAAAATGATGTGTACTCCATTTTATGGTCAGGTTAATCAGGAACATGATGATTAAAAATCAGTAAAACATAGCAAGGGGATCAACAAGCCACCAAATCGCAAAGGATTGTTAATTGAAATAATACACCCAACATGGATTTGTCTTTTAGGTTTATGATGTGTAATATATAATGATGATCACTGGGTCGTGGTTGGTTCCAAGCGGGAGTTATACATCATTGATGTGGTACACACCCAGAAACTATTCCAATTGGAGGTTGATGGATTACTTCTGGGCGCCCATACCCCAAAAAGCAGATTGTTCTAGTATGATCAACGGATTGGGTCATAGATTAATGTGCCTTTGACTAAGCCCATGGCCGATCATTGTACGTAATACTATCTAATCCATTTGAGGCAGCAAGAGCATGTTGATCTCTTCAAGGATAGAATCTACGAGGAACTTGGCACACACCTGAGCTATTTCAATTACAGGAATGAACATTTTATAGCATTTTACTTGACCATCTCTTGCATGCGTTTTCTGCACTTTCCCTGCAGCTAGTTGAAACAGGCTTTCTGCATGACCATTTTGGCTCCAGCGTTGGAACACAGCACATCAGTGCAGTTGGGCTCATGATCTGTGTCTGAAGTTGGGGCATGATAAACCATGGGATTTGCGGGGTTCCCCTATGTGCCAAGACGACTCCCCTATTGGTTGGTGGTTTCATTTCCACCATGTGCAACACAAAAAGTGCCATGATGATGTCAACTGACTCCTGTTGAACGAATTGTTGTGTGAGGGCTGGACAAAAAAACGCAAACCAACTGTAGAACACATGCAAAGATGAGAGTGGTTGACTAGCAGCGTAGTAACTTGGTAAGTCGCCCAGAACTGGGTATAGGGTTTCAACTTGAGTATTGGAAAATGGTATGTTCGTCGGAGTTTAACAATGATGATAGCCCTAATCCCCTAGGGGGCCCAGGGCCCACGGGCCATATTTTTTTTTGACCCATACCCAGCTGAAATTTCTTGGATCACCCTAGGGCCAAACTTAGTTGAGCGCTGACCTTTTCATCTCGATGTCCGCAGTGATGCTGGCGATGGTTGCGCTGTTCAGAGTGGGAAGAGTTAGTGATTCCTAAGAATAAACACACCCTCCTAAGGCCCCGGAAATCCTGGATATTCCTGGCATTTTCGAGTGCCATTTGGGGAGGCTCATTCTTGGAGATCAACGGAGATGGGACTACGGGGAGTTTCTCAAGTTATGGGGGGATCCACAAGTCACAATGGTGGTTTCAATGCTAAGTCCCATGACTTGGATAATGTGGGGTCCCAGGATTTTGGAAACCTCCATGTGGTTTTGTGACTGTCTCGTCTTTGGGTGACTCTCCGCCAGGGCGGTTCTTCCAAGACCAGAGAGTGGTGGTGGTTGGGCTATGACCAAAAGCTACCGGTGCCCATGGAGAAGTCTTTTGAATGGGTCTATCTCATTTGGGCTGCTAATGTGGGCTGCTAATGTGGGTAAAACAATGCCATAAACCACCCATGACTGGGAATGGTTTATACAAGTAGCACCTATAAAGATGGTGATAACTGGGGGATGGTTTATGACATTGTTTTACCCACACTAATTCATTACCACCAAATGACATTTTTTTCAAAACGTGAAGAGCCCTGAAACCCGGCAGGTACAGCCTCGGCAGTGGTCTCCCTACAACACAGAGGTCACAGCTGTGTCTGACTTGGTGGGTAGCAGAATTCCCAGATTGCCTGGATATCCCATGATTGCTTCATTCCCAGATGGTTGAAGTTCCAAATCTAGGCACTTGCCCTAGAAATGCCCGGGATGAACATCCACAGCTACCAGTATGCTCTGAAAAACAGCCTGTTTTCCCAGGCTTTAAAAGACCCATGCCGTACCCATTTTGACCCACAAAGTTTCGAGCTGGACCGTAGTGTAGTTTTTTTTTTTTGGGGGGGGTACACAATTTGTGGACTCTTTGTTTTGGGACACCGTCACTTGCTCACGTGAGTTGGTCTTTCAGGCTCGGTTCAGTTTCTTATGCTGCTTATGCTATTCTAGAATCAAAATTTGAAAGACTACATCCACTACAAGTGAATCAGCATGTCTCTCAAACATATGTTCTTCCATTTACCTCACAATGTATTTGCTCCAACATCCCTGATTGTTTATATGTGCCATGGTCAAAAGATTGACTATAGATCCATATTGGGTATGGGCATCCCCCCCATTCATAAGGTTTAATATACCTGCATATGTACTCCTAATCATTTTGAAGTAGATAGAATATGTTCGTTTTTCAAACGATCTTCCAATTTTTAGTTGTTGTGTTTTTTTTCCATATTCGATCTAGTCCAGGATGACTGCGTCAAGCCCATCCAGCCCATCAAGTTTGGATTCCCCATTTTGGGTTCATGCAACAGCAATGGCAGGTGCAGTACCACCTGACTGCGTCATGGAAGGCAATGCAGATGGAGGAGAGCGAGACGACGCGAGACGTGCCGCTGTGCCCGAGAGAATCAGGTATTACCCAACATTGCCATATGGATTTTGGGGGTACCCGGGGTACCCCATTTTTTGGATATGTTTGGATATGTTTGAACAACCCCATATGTTGATGTGGGGATATCGCCACAAAGCGTAGAATATGTAGAATGCAGATTATGACATGTAGCTGTTCCTGTGAACCCTCTTTGATGAGCCTCAGTTGATTACTGGCCATAACTGTGGCTGTGTGTATATGTATACATATTTATATATATAACATTTTTTGATGGACAGTTCCACTAATGCCCTGAGTATCAATAGCATAAATGGATGTGTGTGTTTGTGTGCGAGAATGGAGTACACACTGATCAACTAGATTTGCTATGATTTACTGTATCATTACCCTATTTTTTAGACCAACCCTTACGTCTCCGGAGTTTTGGGTGTTTATCCTCTAGTGAATACTTGAAAATCCTCCATTGGCAGATATTTTGTTTGATATTTTACTGTAATAATATAAATATGTGTTTCACATATGGTCATAATACACATATATATATATATTATACATATATATGATATATATATATATGATATATATATATATATATATATATATATATATTCCATGGTCCTTCAGGACCGTGATGAAGGGCTGCTCCTGGATTTGTCGGTTTTCACAGATCCGCCGCAGCCGTACCAGGCGGCGATGGCTTGGTGGCACAGATTTTTTCGTCACCTATCCATCCATATAAAGATGTATCCGAGATGAAACGCTAAGTGAATGTTTGCACATTTGCAAAGTGTTATAAAGTTTCACATAGTTTGACTGTATTGCAAGCTGGTGGTGAGTCTAGTTTGTTTTTCCATGTTCCCTTTCATGAGTTTTCTTATGTTTCCTGCAGTCTTCATGGCCATTTTTCTCCACATGTTCTTGTTGCCCCCTTTAAACCTGGCCTGCAGGTGTGGAAAGGCAGTGCCGTGGAAGTGACCAACCAGAACGAGCGCGAGCTCTTGGGTCACTTGGCCATTGCGGGCTACACCAAGGACGGCCCGGTGGGTTTAGATGGGGATAAAACCACCAGACATGTAGTAAGGATAAGGTGGTAAACCCAAGAATGAACCTACCATTTTGGGATACCTGCCGTTTCTGGTGATATTCGGGATGGTTGATGTGGGATGATGTGGGAATGGATGACTTTCGGGATCCAACTGCTTGCTCAGATGGTACATGATGGTACTCAAGATTACTTCATCCACCAAATCACACCACAGACAATACCTAAGAAGGTGTTTGGATGCTAACAGGCATAGCTGATAACTGGCGGCTGGCGCAGGATATGGTTCTTACATGTTCTTACCCACTTGATCCCACTTGGTGTATAGCTGTGATGCACATCCAAGTGAGCTGACAAAAACCAATGCTGGAAATCGCCTGAACATCTTCGGCACGGGTCTTCCACCCTACGTACCTTGACAGCACCAAGGTCACTGGTAAGATGTGACTATAGGGGGTAATAACTATAATAGGCTACTCATTAGCACCTATTATAGGGGGGTAATAACTCATATATACTCATATTGCAAAAAGGGGGTCACTAGTTTTCTAATATGAGCATATATTTATTGTTTCTAATTGTTATTATACTCATATAATATTCTCATAGTTATTGTATATGGCTTTCTAACGGTCACTTGTGGCACCCCCCTTTTGATGACATCCCATGGGTGACATAACGGATGCAGGACCTTTGGGACCTACCGAAGGAGTCGTTACCACCAACGGCTTCGGCCAAGCATGGAAAGGCCGGGATGGTGATGGTACCATCGGTGCCGATCGGTGCTGGAAATGTCGAAGTTTCTTTGATTCTTTGTAGATGGTTATAAGTTACACTAGTAGCTTAGGGATTGGATTTATATTTGGATTTATGGAATATATATATATGATAATATATGATAATATGTTCTCAGACTGGGTGAAATGGGGTTTATAAATCAGCTTATCACTCGGCGGCTGCGCCGCGGGCACGTGTTTTTTTGGGGAAATTCGATCTGTTGGGATGATGAAGCCATGCCGCCTTGCCTGGATTTCGAGGTCGTAGCTGGCTTCTATCAGGTTGGGATGCTGGGGTCTAGCGTGGAACGCAGCTAGGAAGGGAGCTACCCTGAACCAGTGAGTTTAAGGCTGCCTGGAGCTAAAGCTTGGAACGCAGCTATGGGAAATAGATTCGGGATGGATCATTTGGAACCATTCCAAACAAAAAACACACGTCATTTTATGGCAATTATTGAAGTTGGGAGGACCGTTTGGTGTGTTGAATAACATGATCACAGCCTTGGTTGCTTGATACTCATCCCGGCACTTGCCATTCCCACCTTCGGTCACAATCTTCTCAGGTGGCCTCAGGATCAATCGCTTTCCAGATTCTCATACATATATCAACCAACACCGATTAATTTCCCAAAATGTGTCATGAACATGGTGAAAATCTGGCAATTTGACGAGAACACCAAAGTTTTGACCCATCAGTTCCATATACCCTTTGGTAAACTAACATAGCGAACAGGAAAATCACCATCTTTAATAGGTAAATCGGTATATAAATCAAATATAAATGGGCCATATGTTCAATAGCAAACTGTAACAAATTACCAGAGGGTCATTCCATATATGTCCTATTTGTTCAACAGACATTTCTAGCCCTACCATCTGGGATGCGGCCAGGTGCACAAAGACCATGTGGAGTCATTGGAGGTGATCGGGGCCCAAACCATGGGGAAAGCCGTGCGGAAAATGATCATGGTGGGTAAACTCCACATCTATGTAAACGTATGTAAAGTAGGGTACATGAATATAGTTACTGCCACTAGCCAGTGATGATTCATGTTTCAGAGTATCTAAGACTGGCCGGGCCGTTAATGTTGGGGAATCTATAATTTTGAGCCATTCTCAGCATCTCAGAAACGATTGCCAAAAGTTTATCCATGAACCAACATCTGTGGGGTCAACCCCAGATTATACTGGTAAAAACCCCAAAAAATAGTCGATGAATATCACTGGTAAACGAGTGATGATGATTTGTTCAGGGGTTGACATTCGTCCAGGTAGTTTACTACTCCCAGCCTGGATTTTCTGGAGAATGATCCAACGTGACTAGGAGAGTTCCGAAAGGTTGACGCCAGCCAATGCCAAGCGGGTATTTCTTGCTGAGTATTTTATATCTCCAATGAAAAAATGGGAGCCAAGGAGCTACTAATAGTTTCCCAAGCACATGATAGTTATATCATGTGTTATCCCCATAAATCATCATGAATCCCCATGAATCCCGATTCCAGATAGTATATACACTCCGTACAGTAGGCTAATATATAATATAATAGATATACATATCGCCAGAATAGATTATAATATTATAGAGATAATCATATTCCCACATATATATATATATATAGATCCTATCCTACATAGATGTACATGACATCTCCTATCATTTCCCGTCAGATCCTCCAACGCTACCTGATGGATCCCAACTCCCCGCGCTGTCCGCTGCCAACTCCGCCGCGGAGTGCCTTGGGCCTGTTACGACAGACAGGTTTTTGTGGTGATTTTTAACAGGTTTTCATGGTGATTTAATGGGAGTTCATGGGGTGATTTGATGGGATTTCATGGTGATTTTATGGGATTTCATGGTGATTTAATGGGATTTCATGGTGATTTAATGGGGATTCAACCAAGAATGAGAACCACATATAGGGTTATATACATGATGTTACACTGGGATATAAACCAAAAATAACCAAATAAATTGAGAGCTCTCTCTCTCTCTCGCGAATTATATGTAAATATATGATGATGATGATGATGATGATGATGATGATGATGATGATGATGATGATGATGATGATGATGATGATGATGATGATGATGACGACGATGATGACGATGAGGACGATGAGGACGATGATGATGTTGTTGATGATGATGATGATGGTGATGATGATGTTGATGATGATGATGATGAAAAGGGGATATCGGGAGATCAATGGCATTGGGGATTAAAGTCCTGGGATGAAAAATGGTGATTGTTCATTGAATACAATGGGAAAAGTAACCTGACTGTAGGATCTGACCAAGAACATGGTACTTTATTGTATCAAACTGCGATAGTTTGATGGTCAAACTTGGAATTTTCAGCATAGCCAAAATTGGGATTCAATCTTCAAACATAGTGTTGAAATTGATGTTCAAATAAAAACACATATATAAGATGATTCTATAGTTTAGGCAGGATTTCATCGGCCAATTTTTGGGGATTGAATGGCATTAACCCCTCAAAAATTTGCATTTCACCTGCGATGCTGGCTATGGATTTGTGCCTTAAATGGGGGATGCAGTACCACAAATGGCCGTGTCGCATTCAAAGTGACAGAACTCCTGCAAATTCGACAGAAGATGGAACTAGGGATGGAATGCAAGTCGTAATTTTGCAGTGCATCTTCCAAAACTATTCGTTGGGATTCTTTGCTGGTATTCAGGTCGCTATGTAGATAGTTTAAGATCAGAAGAATACGAAAAAATGGTCAATAGTGCAATGTGCAAAACACTTTGTTTATACAATTTCGCTGTGCATCCGTTACGCAGAAGATTTGCTGTTGCTAAGGACGAGTGGTCAGGAGCTTACTTTCTTTCCGTTGTGTCTAATATGTGATAACTGCAAAGACTGATGACCTCCTTTGTGAGAAAAGATAGCAATTTCAGGCCTTTGATCCAACAAAAGGCTGCATGGGAGAATCCTAGATCACGTCTTCAAATACTTGGCCAATCCTTTTTTAACATGAACACGCTCAAGGGGCTGTTTGTTCAGTCAGCTGGGTTTCAGCTTTTGTTTCAAATGGTTCGAGGTCCTGTTGATTGAGGCCGGTGGTGATTGGTGGTGGTTGGGTGTGGGAAAAGTCAGTTGTATGCAGCCTATGGCAAGATCGGAAAAATCTCATGTTGAAATGGGGGTACCCATTGTACCCCAAAATCATCCAAACGATTAGACCATTTATTTTTTTTTGTATTGAAACAATCATGGTGACTTGGAGATCCCCCATGACTTTAAGAACCCCCCATGTTGTTGTTGGTTTCTTCCATCAAACCTCCATTTATAGTGGATTTTCCCCAAGTTTTCCTACCTTTCAGTCGAGCTTCCAGGTGGAACGCCCCGACTTCCTCTTCAGCAACGTGGATCGCTTCCGCAAGCGCAAGGCGTCAGCGGCGCCAAAGGCCATGGGGCCAGGGGGTTGGAATATACTGAAACTGTATAATATGGGGGTGTTCCATAAATGGTAGGTCTATTTCATGGAAAATCCAATTGAAATGGATGCTTTGTGGGTACCTCTATTTCAGGAAACCACCATATAACTCGTGAATATGTATATATATATATATATAATACATTGATATTATGTATGCGGATGCCCATACCCAAAAAACAAATGGTATCCCCTTTAGGCACCCCTTTCATATGAAACACACCCCAGAAAACATGGTAAAAATAGGGATTAAATCACATATATTTGGGACATTTGGGGACCATTTGTGGAAGGGGGATTTTTAGTATTATTCTAGCTCCAAGTTGCCCAAATTCAGAAAATGTACATATACTATGAATCCATCGTACTCCAGACCTGTCTCTTTGGACCCACTGTTTCCCAACCTGTTCCCCTGTGTGTGACATGTTTCACACCTGTGAATTGACTGGTTGCGATGGGAAGACCTTTCAGCTCAATTTGGAAATTGCTTGGCGCCATGTCGATGCCTTGTGTTGTTCCTGAAATGCTATGGAGCCTGGATGAGCTAAAGCGTGTCCTGATAAGTGAGTTTCCCATTTTGGAGACTGAAGAAGGAGAGGGTTTCAAAATATTGTTTG
>Ga0126342_10003578_pt1 | contig 25782 bp, 20 predicted proteins | sample Cyp1metagenome_FD_92528 | JGI IMG/M metagenome (GOLD analysis project Ga0126342, IMG submission 92528) | Coral microbial communities from Lord Howe Island, Old Settlement Bay, Australia - Cyphastrea 1 metagenome | ecosystem: Host-associated > Invertebrates > Cnidaria > Coral ... | reverse complement strand
GGCGGCGGCTGCCGCCAGCAGCGAGCTGGGGGTTGATAAGGGTTTAGGGGTGATAGGGGGATTTGTTTTTTGGGGTCTAACTACCTTGAAATTAGACCCAAATACCTTGAATGAAACATATATGTAGAAATATACTCACAACTGGGCTTTATCCAGCAGTTGATTCGGAGTACCTTTGGCCCCGTGATCTCCATGATCCTCAAACTACGGCGGATGTTGCGAAATCCTGCACCAGTTCATAGGTGGTTTACTCCACTATTTGTAGGGTTTCAACCATCCCAGGTGCAGGATTTCGCGTTGCCATCAACAGTTTGTTTTTTTTTTTTCGGTGGTCATTCAAAAACCAGAGGTTCGTTGTGGTTCTTTATCTTCGATGAATATCACCCCTTTTTGTCTGGACACCACGGATGGGAAGTACGGCCGGGGGGGAATGGTTTGTTTCCAGACTGTAAACCAAAAGACTACAGTAGTCAGATGAGATTATGGCATTGGGTTTACCACATTTCTGTGGTTGGTTGTATAGATATATCGATATATATATATATATATATACACCCCGTATTATCCCATAATTATATCCCCAATAAATATATATATAAGCATTATATATGCACATATCCTCCAGTATTCGAACATGGCTGGTTGGGAAATCTGAGAACGAACGAGTTGTTTTTGGGTGGGAAAGTCATCGATGGGATATGTTCCAGGTCTGATTCAAAGAGAGATGCGGCTCGCCAAACAACCCCCATTTTTTTTTACCATTAAAACCTACATGTTTAGATAATGTGTCCCATTAAAACCTACATTTTTAGATAAATTTTCCCATTGAAACCTGCATAGAAATCTTCCCATTGAAACCTCCATTGATACCTCCATTGATCGGCAATTTTCCCGTTAAAGACTTGAAGGCATGGCCAAATCCTGCAGGGGCTTGGTGATTCACCGTACTGGCTTGGGCCCAAGTTTGACCGCCCAATTCATGGATGATATGTCGTATATCATAGGTATATCATTCATGAAAATTGCATTGATCAACAATAAGATTGGTCAAATATGGGTTAACCCAATGATTCAATCGCATCCCCATGTAATATCAAACTTGATCATTGTGGATCCTGGTCAAATCCCAACTACTCTTAGTTCAATCTGCGTGTTTGCTGGTCAACTCTTAGTTTAACTCCAAAATATCAAATTCTGTTCAATAAATCCACTGGTTTTGGGTGAACCCGGTGAACCGAACCCCAAAAAGGCGAGTTGTTTTGGAGGATCACCCCGCCATCTCTGCACAAAAAAAATCATGATCCCTTATGAACCAGCAATCCATCCACAGAATTATGCGCTTCAAACATATCACATGGTAATATGGGGGTCATACCATCAATGGAGCTCCAAAAATGATGAGAAAAAAGGGTCTCCCCTTTGAATCTAGTCAATCTAGTCGCTTCGCAGCGGAGCTTGTGCAGTGAGAAACTTCTGGTGCTTGTGATTGTAATCCCATCACCCCAATATTCAACACCCCGTAAATGATCCCAATCATGTGGAAATTCCCTACTAAACCATGGTTTCTAAGGGTGTGTTTAATATTAGGGGGAAGGGATTATATAAATTACCACTATCCAAGAAACAAAAACTAAAAGTCTGAGGGTATGGCTGGATACCGCCATGTAGGGGCAATGACCATCTCAACAGATCTCAACCAATCATCGAAAGTATGGTTGGAAAAACAAGACCCTCTGGTAATGAAAGGTGGCAGTTGAACATATCCTTTAAAAGGATGTGTATAGCTGAGAAAATCATCTATATACATGATGGATTTTATTCTACTGCCACCTTTGATTGCTGGATGGCAACTATGGTTCATTGGTATTATTAATATAACTATATCAAACCATACCAACCCATAGTCAATCTAGTAAATATTTGAACCCCCCAAGCAGCCAAAGCAATCCAACGAGCCAACGAGCCACTGTCCCATGATGAGATCGTTCGAGACGTTCGAGACCTAGTACTGAAGGGCGTTGTGCTACCTTGGCTGGTGGATGTCATGTGATTTATCCTCCGGGGCTGGAAAACATCCAAACTAAATGAAGGTTTATAGCTGGGAAAATCATCTGAATCTATGAATGGTGGATTTTCCAACCCTGTTTGATTACCGGAGGATGCCCTCTGGTAATCATTTGTCACAAAGCACCAGAAAATTATAGCTATGATAAATGACCGGAGGGTAACATGATTTAAGTATATGAACCCAGCTTTTTTCAACCCAACAGCAGTGACGGTTTCAAATTTACGGCCAAGGAAAACACTTGGGAGACAATGGGAAGACCCCGTATCTGGGAAGTAGCTGGGAGACTGGAAGTCGTCGGAGACAAGTGGAAGACAATTGGGAGACCACATCAACAAACTGGGAGACCATCAGGAGACAATCGGAAGACCACATCTGTAAAACAACCGGAGACAACTGGATGGCAAGTGGGAGACCACATCTGGGAGACAGCTGGGAATCTGGAAACAAGTGCAGGACAATGGGAAACAATTGGGAGACCATATCTTTTAGACATCCAGAAGACAACTGGGAAACAACTTGGGAGACAATGGGGTGACCACATCTGGGAGAAAACATCTGGGAAACTAGCCGAAGACAATTGGAGAACAAATGAAAAGACGTGAGAGGCGACTGGGAGACAACATCTGGGAGACAAGCTGGGAGACAGAGGAGACAGTGGAAAACACAGAGGGAGACAAAGCTCCAACATGCCCGGAACCCTGCGCATACATGCCAGACGAGGGAGAAGTCGCGATACCATTACACCATGAAAAGTCTGGATTTCACCATCAAAAATAGGGATTCCACCAATGAATAGACTTTTACTGGGATTGAACTGGGATATCCACCATAGTCGGGATATAGTATGATATAGTAGTATAAAATCGGCATTGGTGGTAATTTTTCATACTGCAATGGGCTGAATATTCACCTGATAAAACAAAATAAGTAGAAAAATATCCCCAAATCATCCAAATCATCCATGAAGATTGACTGATTTGGCAACCCCCATAGGACGCCTTGGATGCCTTGGTGAACTGTTGGTGGCTTTGAGAAAGGCAAGAAATGCCAACAAACTTCACTGGGATCTCACCTTATAGAGATGGTGCTTCCAGTCATAAGCCCATCATAAACCCTCTTGTGCTATGATATTCACCAAAAATCCACACAAATTGCTATAGATTTTGGAAAGAAAACACCGGGATATTCACCAAGAAGGGGTGATTTTTTATAGACAAAGAATCTCGGGTTCCCAACAACAACTAGGAATCCCTCATGGATTCAATCATACCGGCTATGTGCAGCCCCCGGCAATTGATCTCTTCCTGGGTGTGTCTGAAAAAAGAGTATGTTCCCAATATATATATACATACATATATATATATACATATCGATTTATGGCAACCTTACTGTAAAAATGAAGCGATGAACCAGTGAATCTAGGATTCTTCCCAAAATCAGATCCATTTAAGGTGGCCGCGAAGAAAACTGACACCAAGCTCACCACTTAGCTGACAAATGCTGACAATCTTTTGGGATTCACCCTACCATTTTTGCCATTTTTTTGGAGGGGCATGATAAAACCACACATAATCCCAGGGATTTTCTATGAAAACCCTGCCATTTAGAGGGTGTTTCAGATCTTTTTTGGACGGTGGCATTGGCTTTGATAAAAACACGACACCATTTGGAGCCTTTGGAAATCTGATGTTCAAATCTTTTGAAAGTATCATGGATTCCAACCATCTAACTTTTAGGTTTACCAGCCATGGCAAATTTGGGGATGGATCATATTGCGCAATACTAACGTCAACGGCACGATCCGAGCGACATCGGGATATCGCGGATATGGCGGCTCTGTGGCCAGAGGCGCAATAGGGGGAGGCGGTGGCCGAAGAGAAGCGGGCGGGACATGCCCGTGGCTCCAAGACGACTTTGCTTGGGCACTTTCTAAAACGTAGGCCTCACGCGGATGGGAACAATCCAATGGAGATTTGCAGCCGACAATGGTGTTTGTTAAACGTCTTTTCGTCAGCTGGAAGGGCTGAAGCTGAAGATTTGGTGAGAATTTTTAAATGTGTCAAAAGATATTGGCTGAAGGGGGAAAACAGAACAAACCATGGTATTTGTCATCAAATAGAAAACATTCCGAAGTTTTTGTGTCAGAAGATCTGGTTGGCCTGACGTCTAATTTCTCCAGATTCTTGGACTGACAACCACCAAATCCACCAACCCATGAATTGAACCAGCGCCTCATCAGGGCTTGCCTGGAGATGGGTGACAAAGACTTTACCATTTGCCTTTCTCTGAAAATAGTGTACCCATAAATCAAGGGAGGTTAGCAATCATGTTCCCTATTAAGATAGCCACTTGGCGGTATACTCCATTCTCAGACAAACCCATTTATTCTAATCTACATAACTATTGGCTGTTGAATGGAGGGAAGCCTCTACTAATCAACCAACAAGTGGGAAAATGAATGAAAATGACATCCGAGCAGCGTCAAAAGCCTCTTGGAAAATCAAATTTATTCTACACGGCACATGTAGAGGGTAGTGCAACCCCTTTCTGATCATCAACTGAGCAGTGTTCAACACCCTCTGTTGTCCGTTTATATTGGTCAAGAGGATTCCCAATATATAATGGATTGTGATACAGTAGTCCCAACTATATTGGATAGTACAAGCCCACATAGTCATCAATCAACAGGGTTTTTGAACACTGCTCATCTAAGAAATAGTGGTGACGTCAAATCAAAGATAAGTGATGCTGGGTAATGTTCAATGGTTTGACATCTATTTTCACACCCCCAAACAAGGATCAAACATGATGATTCGTCGAAGAGTAAAATCATTTTGAAAAACATGTTGCGGAGTGTCTTCAATTTTTGGCAAGGAGATACTTTCTAAATCCTCCTGTTTTTTGTTGCTAATCTCACTGCCAATGATCCCATTGGTAATATGTTTGACGGTAAAATTTAAAAACCCATCAAAAATCAATAACTGGACGATGGTTGGCCCAAGAGCGAGTAGGTGTATAGGTACTCAGATGTGTTATGTAGTTGTATGATTTGCAGACGCCAAAGACTTACATGAATATGTTCATGAGAATGTTATTTGAGATTCGAGATCATGTGAGTTTTTCATTATGTAGAAAAGAAGATGTGAAGATGTCAGGGTTTTGGTTGCAAGAGACAGACAAGGTATGCGGCATGCTGTGAAGAAGATGTGAAAGAATGCAAACATACAGATAAGCTGATAGGCTCTCAAATACAGACACACGCAGAGATTTACACATATATATGAACACAGACACACACACACAGAGACACACACAAACCCACACACACACAGACACTTTTACACACAGATACTGTTACACACAGACGCCTTTACACACAGACACTTTTACACACAGACACTTTTACACACAGATTTTTTTACACAGAGAATGAGAAGTCTTTACACACAGAAGTTTTTACACACAGAAGTTTTTTTACACACAGACAAACTTACACACAAACGTTTTTACACAGAAGCTTTTACACACAGACGTTTTTACACAGAGGAGTTTTTGCACACAGACGTTTTTACACACAGAAACTTTGACACGCAGACGCTTTTACACGCAGAAACGTTTGACACACAAAAGTTTTTACACACAGAAGTTTTTGCACACAGAAGCGTTTGCATACATAAGTTTTTTACACACAGACGCTTTAACACACAGATTTGTTTTTACACACAACCGCTTTTACACACAGACGCCTGTACACACAGACACTTTTACACACAGAATTTTTTACACAGTGAAGTCTTTACACACAGAGGTTTTTACACACAGAAGTTTTTTTACACGCAGACAAATTTACACACACACACGTTTTTACACACAGAAACTTTTACACACATTTTTTTTTACACACAGACGCTTTTACACACAGATGTTTTTACACAGAGAAGTCTTTACACACAGAAGTTTTTACACACAGAAGTTTTTACACAGAAGTTTTTTTTACACACAGACGTTTTTACACAGAGAAGTTTTTGCACACAGACGCTTTTACACACAGAAGCTTTGACACGCAAACGTTTTTACACGCAGAAACTTTTGGCACTTTTGGCACACAAAAGTTTTTACACACAGAAGTTTTTACACACAGAAGTTTTTACACAGAGAAGTTTTGCACACAGAAGCGTTTGCATACATAAGTTTTTTACACACAGACGCTTTAACACACAGAAGTTTTTACACACAGACGCTTTTACACACAGACGCTTTTACACACAGAAGCTTTTACACACAGACACTTTTAAAGCACAGATACTGTTTCACACAGACGCCTTCACACACAGACACTTTTACACACAGACGCTTTTACACACAAACATTTTTACACATAGAAGCTTTTACACACAGACGCTTTTTACACACAGAAGCTCTTCACAGACGCTTTTACACACAGACAGTTTTACACACAGACGCTTTTACACACAGAAGCCTTGACACGCAGACGCTTTTACACACAGACGCTTTTACGCACAGAAGCCTTGACACACAGAAGCTTTTACACACAGACATTTTTACACACAGAAGCTTTTACACACAGAAGCTTTTTACACACAGGAACTTTTACACACAGACACTTTCACACACAGACACTTTCACACACAGAAGCTTTTACACACAGACGCTTTTACACACTGACGCTTTTACACACAGGAGCCTTGACACACAGACGCCTTCACACACAGACGCTTTTACGCACAGAAACTTTTACACAGAGAAGCTATTACACACAGAACGCTTTTACACACAGAACGCTTTTACACAAGGACGCTTTTACACACAGACGCTTTTACACACAGACGCTTTTACACACAGCATCTTTTACACACAGACGCTTTTACACCCAGAGGCTTTTACACACAGAAGCTTTTTAAACACAGACACTTTTACACACAGAGGCTTTTCACATAAAAGCTTTTACACACAGAAGCTTTTACACACAGAAGGTTTTTAACACAGATTTTTTATACACACAAAAGCTTTTACACACAAACACTTTTACACACAGCAGCTTTGCACACAAACACTTTTACACATAGACCTCTTCAACAGGACCAACCAAACTCGCAAAAAAACCTCAGTTTGGTGCCGCCGGATCAACCAAACTCGCAAAAAACCATCAGTTTTCGACACTCGAACCAAATTCCGTGCAAAAGGATTGCCGCCGCACCGACCAAACTCGCAAAAAAAAACATCAGCTTTCGACACTCGAAACAAATTTCGTGCAAAAGGGTTGCGGCCCGACCAACCAAACTCGCAAAAAACACCAGTTTTTGACACTCGAACCTCGTTTCGTGCGAAAGGGTGACCGCCGGACCAACCAAATTCGCAAAAAACTATCAGTTTTTGACACTGAACGTCGTTTCGTGCGAAAAGGTTGCCGCGGACAATGTAAAAGCGTAATTTTGCCGCAGATTTTGACACTTGAACTTCATTTCGTGCGAAAAGGTTGCCGCCGACAATGCAAAATTGCAATTTTACCCCAGTTTTTGACACTCGAACCTCATTTCGTGCAAAAAGGTGGCCGGCGCGTCGTCGGCACTGCCTGCGGCCTTAAGAGAGAAAAGAAAATAAAGAAAAAGAAGGAGAGAGACCGCGACAGAGAGCAAGAGACAGAGAGAGAGAGATAGAGAGAGAGAGAGGGAGAGAGAGAAGGGGAGAGAGAGAGAGAGAAGACGTGAAGATGAGAAGACGTGAAGATGAGAAGATGTGAAGATGAGAAGATTTGAAGATGAGAAGAGGGAGAGAGAGAGAGAGTGAGAGAGAGAAGATGTGAAGATGTGAAGATGAGAAGATGTGAAGATGTAAAGATGTGAAGATGTGAAGATGTGAAGGTGTGAAGATCAGAAGATCAGAAGATGAGATGAAGATGTGAACATATGAAGATGATTGAAGATGTACAGCAGACCTCCACTATTAGAACCCTTCGCTCAGACGCTCTCGGGAAAAATCATAAACCCCCGGAAGTCCCATTGAAATTCCCCATTTCGAACCATCAGAAAAACCACTGAATTTCCATAAAACTCACAAGAAGTGGAAGGCAAAGTCCCGCGCCTGGGGTACGGCTGCCTCTTCCGCCTCAGATGGTACGGTGGTCGCCACTGGGGAGCCTTCCACAACCTGCGGTGTTGGTGAAAACGAGGGAAATGTGGAAAAAATAGCAATGGGAAAGGTTTCAAGATGTTTCAAGGTGAAATTGATGGAAATTAGATGAACTTAGCATGTTTTGAGGGTACAAAGGCCTTGGTTTCTCAACATCAGTTTGCTTTTTGCAGCTTTTATCCACCCCTGGGCAGTTGCGAAACTGCCTAGGCGAACCGTTGGCGAACTGACTATGGTTCGATGGGTAACAAACAAATTTGCACTATTTTCTAGATTTATGATGGGTATCATGTCATATAGCAATAACATGATCATCGCCGCGAATAAATTATGGCGATAGTTTGTGTATTTCCCTGTCGCACTAGCAGTGACCACAAAGGTATATAACTACAAAAATGAGCAAAACTGAAATCGCAAAAATACACTTGTTTCCCAAAGCTTTTGATGTTCCAATTTGTTTTATATATGTTTTTTAAAACTATTTTCTGTTGCCCAGAAGTCGCTCAACAACGTAAAACCAAACCAAAAAAACGAAAAACAACAGTTATTCTACCTTCTCATTCCCTGAAAAAGACATGGCTAGTGTGCACTAACGAAAGCACTCTGGCGGCCGTAAACAAAAAACACAAATGGGCGGTCCAAAAAGGACACCGGTGAGCACAAAAAATGCACAAATGAGCTCTTCAGGGTGTGCATCAAGGTGAATTTGTGATTGCCTTGGGTTGTCGCTAGCTAGGAGAAGCAGACAAACCAGAAGCAACACAGATGCAAGCTTCAATGTGTAAAAATAAACAATAGTCTAAACATGCCTACACAAAATTGCCAGCTTGAAGGACCAAATTTGTGACCCCTCTGTGATGGGGGAAGCACTCAAGCGAGAGTAATGATTATAATGATAGCAATAACGGTCATAACACCAACATATACACCAACCACAAATGGCGTTTTGATAGGTAGCACCTGGTGAACCTCAAAATAGATGCCAAAAAGACCATTTTCAGGTGAAAAAGGTTGTCGTTAGCCCTTAGGGGTTGCTAAGCTCCATTTCGTGAATTCGCCCAATGGGTCAGTTTGAGCCAGATAAAAACCTGGAAAACAACACGAAAGCAGAGTCTAGAACATCATGTTCCAATTGTTTTTAAGGCAATCTTTCAGGAAGCCCCACCTTGACCCCAACTTTATTGCCATGAATCAAACAATGGAAACTGGTTTGCTGAACCAATGGATTTGGGGGACTCGGCATTTGGCCCAAACAAGGCACGCCTGCAAAAGGCAGGTCGATGTTACATCTCGTGCGTGACTTCTTGTCCAATTGAAAATTGTTGTGCCCCATTTTAAAGCTACAATATGTCATTACAATCATTTACAGTCTGTGTATCTGACAATATTTATAATTATAATATATATATATATATATATATCTTAATAGTACTTAAAATATTACAAAATAGTATATCTAATGGTATACCTACCCCCCTGAAAAAATATGAAAGTCAGATTGGACCATCATCCCAAATATTGGGGAAAATCATCCAAATTTTCCAAACCACCAACCAGATATACATCTATCTTAAATCGGTGAGCTCCTTACATCTGAATCCGCCGAAAGTTCTAGGATTTTTTTGAGGATCGGGCACCTCACGGCAGGTGCCACAGTTTTCTGAGCTTTATTTCCGCCCAATCAGAGTTGCTGGTTGTATACCTACCCCTCTGAAAATTATGAAAGTCGGTTGGGATGATTATTCCCAATATATGGAAAAATAATCCAAATGTCATAAATCCATACTAGTTCAAATCAATACTCAACGAGACTAAACATAGGTTGACCTTTTTGTAGGTTGAACTTCGAATTTTCCATCATAGGTTTAAAATGACAATGACTTGGCCCGGGGATGGGGGAAGTCAAAAACCTATGAAAATTACCGTATGACTGGGGGAATCTTCACATCCGCCATAACTTTGGGGTACCTAGGGCTCCAGGGCTTTCGATTGGAGTTATGTTTACCAACTTAGCTAACTCGGCCATGAATGATCACAAGCAGCTCGTAAAATCGTTGTTTTTTCGGCAATGCGATTAGTGGAAAACCATGGTGCACTATGAATGGATAGCAAATGGATAGATAAACAAACTGAGATTTGAAGTCAATTTAATTTCTAGTTCTACTGTGGATGGTTGAGAAATCCTACACCAGTTGAAAACGGCGGTTTTAACATCCCATGATTTAAAGGCTTTCAGCCATCCAAAATCGGTGGCGCATCTCACTTGGGAAGACTTCGGACTAGAGTCGAGGACAATGTCCACCCCCAATTGGAGGTTTCCATAGCCATGGGGGTACCCCAATAGCTGCATGGTTTATTTCATTCAACATGCCAATCTAAAATGTATGATGACTGGGGGTACCCCCATGGCTATGGAAAGCCCCAAAAAAGGCTGTCCAATGGTTGAATTGTAAGGATATAGAACCTTCTGGAAAATGGTATTGCCATGTATTGCCATATTAGGCCAGCCAGCGTGATATGGCAGTGCCCATGTTTGAGCCCACTTCTCAGTGTGTGTCAGCAGTTGGAACCCCATCTACGACCATGTTTTAAGACGGATTATACCAGCTATACTAGCTATACTAGCTATACCCATACTACTGAAACAATACCAGTTCCATGAGTGCAAACCCAGATTTTTCCAGTGGCTGCACAAAAAATCCCCAAGTGGATCATCTTCTCTCAGATGACTCAAAGAGGGTGGTAAATGCATCAATTATTCATATCACTCAGCTGAAAAGGGGATAGTTCATCTCCAACAAATACAAGTGTTCAGGTGATTTTTCCACATAAACCCCAGAAAAGCATATTTACCGACCCCTGTCAAACCAGAAACCATGACCTAGTGATGTTTTGTCGAATCAACCATGGTCTGCTTTGAATTTGAACCATGGTCTCTAGTGAAAGATGATAACCGACCGGCCTCAGCAAGCTTATCCTTGGCTTGGTTCAGTTCGTTCATCTTCTGTCGTCCTTTCTCGCTTCCCAAAAGACCTCGTATGGTGCAGGCTGGCTTCGGGGAAGATCATGAATGATATATGCTATATGTGTATGGATATATATATATATAATAACACAGTGCATACATACAATATTATGTATGTGCATAAATATATATATATATATACATATATATGTATCAGTGCTTCATTAATCCATACATATATATATAGTATATATATATATAGAGTTGTATATGTTGTATCTTTATGCAACATAACTCACATGTTTGATCCATCATCATCTTTGAATATGCCCAAGATCTTCACCGAAGGCCGAGCGACTGAAAAGAATCGCTTCCAAATCATTCTCGGACTCGCCTGACGCAGTCGCGACGAGGGAGCCATGAACAGAGCCATGGGGAATCGATGAGAAAAGTTGAGGGGGTCATGGGGGTACCCTCTGGTGAACATACAAATAGCTATGGGAAATCACCATTTTTAATGGGAAATTCCACTATAAATGGCCATTTTCAATAGCTTTTTGTATGTTTACCAGAGGGTATCCCAAATGGATGGTTTATTTAACATGGAAAATCCTATAGAAATGGATGATGAAATGGGATACCCCGTCATGACTTAAGAGACCTCCATATATGGGATGAAGACCAACACTTGAATTGATAAAATGGGGACATGATATGTGGGATAACTTAGATAACCATAAATGGAGATATTTGTGGGATGGTCATCCATCCCATGCCATGGAAATTCGTACGAAGTGTGAATAAAATCCATCAATGAATTGATGACTATCTCTCGGTATGCGTATATAATCCAAATCTTCTCATAGCACATGTGACTGTTCCATGACTGAGCCCAACTGAATTGGGGCATTATGACTATGACTAAGAATTACAATTGGGTGAATGCATCCTCTGGCAATCAAACATGGCTTGCTAGAACTCCATCATTTATTGCAGTTATAGTTTATTTTCCCAGCTTTCAACCTCCATTGAGTTCGGGGATTGTCCAGTTAGCCATGTTTGATGACACCGGGCAAGCCGTTGATCGTCACTGGGGGAATCATTGGATTATACGAAGTGGTGCCACTCCCAGTTGTGTTTGTTGATTTCTAACCTCCATCAACTACAAGTATATGGGGATTTACATAGATGGGTACTGTACCGCAAATTGGATGGTTTGTAATGGACAATCCTAGTAAAATTGATGATTTGGGGGCTCCTCCATTTTAAGAACTGCCCATATGATATGTACAATAAAACCCTCGTTATAATACATTTGGGCACCACCTTGTATAGCCCACTGACAATAGGGGATTTGGAGCCCCCCAAAAAAGGAATGCAGACCAACAATCATTGCATCTGTATCAGATTAAATTATGAGCCATTGACAATACTGTCTGGCTGAACTACAATAATTCGCAAAACCTTAAATTAAACAATTCAGGCATTTGGGGATACAGTAGTTACACTGTACTCTCACCATCTTTCCAATGACGTCGCACCATGAGGTCGTTCAAATCCAGAACCATCGATCATATCCCCAACAATATCCCATTGCATCCAGCCATCCACATCAAATATATCGCTGTATAAATCACCAGTTTTGGTGTCTAAAACCACCACTGCTTGGTAGTATACCTACCCCTCTGCAAAATGATGGAGTTCGTCAGTTGGGATTATGACATTCCATTCCCAACTGAATGGAAAGTCATAATCCATTCATGTTCCAAAGCACCAACCAGAATAACTAACATAACTATGGAAAACCACCATTGTTAATGGGTAAATCCACGAACTAAATGGGCCATCTATACCATAGTTCTGTTGTTGAAGACTAGCTGACTGTGACTGTTCTGAGTAGTTCAAGGCACTGGGACCACGGGGATCATGGTGAAGCTGGGAAAGCTTTGACCCAACCCAGACCAAATATCTCCAGGTTTGTTTCTTAAGAAAACCCCGAGCTTTGTGACTTGATATTGCTTCAAATCTCACTTTGGTCGATTCAAGATCCAACAAATCAAGAATTTCTGGATAAATCATGATAAATCATGATAACTCCCCAATGTCTGGGCTGGTTCAATGCATGAAATTCCTCATTTTTCTCGACCAAAAGCGGGCGGCGAATTTCTCTGGGCCTGGGACAGTTGCTGAACTCGACGCTGTCGGCTGCTTCGCACTGGCATCAATTGTGCTGGATAATCTGACTGAAGCATCAATTGTTAAATCATATCATATATAATATATTATAATATATTATAATATAGTATAATAATACAATATAATATACTATAATATGATATGATATAATATAATATGATATAATATAATATAATATAATATGTTGAAATATATTGAAATACAATATGAAAAATATATATTATGTGACATGTAATATAAACTGTATGTATATATATGTATATATATATATATGTGTGACGTATCATATAACTGTATAATATTGTAAATGTATGTAATATATATATATATATATCATAAATGTGAAATATATTGCTCTGCAATTTATTGTAACTCACAAACCCGACAGGTCGTTTGGAAATGTGAGGTCGCCCAGTCGTCATCAGAACCCGGATGATCCTGAGTTGAAGGCTGTTGCTTGATTTACTGGCTGTTTGTTGATGTTTGTGGGTGGTGAATGAACATGAATGAGCGATCATTCATGACGAGACAAAATGGGCGAACACCAAAAATTCAACCATCTGGCTGAATTCATTCTCAACCATCTTCCTGATGGGAAAATCATAGTACTCCAGGGTTAGCTTCTTTTCAACCAAGCAAGTTATATATATAATATACATATATATATATATAATATGTATACATATAATATATATATATACCCTTCGAATCCTTTCTGACTGAAATGCAGCTTAAATGGTTCCATCTGGGTCAAGCCCTGTTGGTTGGTGACATCGCCTACCATCAGCCAGCCATGGGACATGTGATCTGGGAAACCATGGGAGAAACGGTTGAAGATGCACCACCACACCGGCCCTACTTTAAGGTACTGAAATAAAAAAAGGTCCTTTTGGGCGGTGAAAAGCAAGTAATTAGACAATATTCAATAGATATATATAGATAGATAGATAGATAGATAGATAGATAGATAATTTGATCATCAAATTCCAGCAATTGGGGAATAGCATCACAAAAAAGCAAGGATTTAAGAAGTGACAGACCCAGGTGTTGCTGGGAAGCACACCATACTTCAATATACTTCATATGTCTGGCTGAATTGCAACTGCCATGGTTTCCATTTATTTGGTTTTTTGTTGGGGTGGTTCGGTGGTTCATGGCAACTCCCCAGCGACTCTCATCGTGAGGTTGTGAAAGTTCACCCAGGTTTCAATCCGGAAAGGAACATGTGCTCGACTTCATAGATCTTACTTTTGTTTCAGAGTTTTTTCTTGGGTACCTTTGAAACCACCGTAACTAGATAGAAGTTCTCGTGTGAAGTTCATGACATGGCCAAAACCCATGGGTAAACCAAACAGCCCAAGTGCTTGCCGAAACATGCCACTCCGGCAACTCCACGCGGGGAATCCTTGGATCAGTTGGGATGGATAGAAATTCCCGAAGATGTGGAAAAAAAAACATGTTCCAAAGCACCAACTAGCTATAAATAATGGAATGTAAAAACCACCGTTTTCAACTGGTGCAGGATTTCTCAAGGATTAAAATGAGTTTGCAACTATCCACCGTATCAAACAACCAATGGGAATGTAAGTCCTTGCTAACTCACTCATGGGTTGATTGGGGGGATATACCATAACAAACTTGAGGGGATCTGACTATGATCAATGATCTAACTATACCCTCTGGTAAACTAACATAACTATGGAAAATCACCATTTTATAGCTGGGTAAATCACCATTTTTTATGGGTAAATCCACAGTCTGTTAGTCTACCAGGCCGGGTAGTTCAAGATACTTCAAGGGGATCAACATGGGATCAACAAACACAACGGGGAACCACCATCCTGGCGCGGGCGAAGTGGCTGGCTTCCCGAAGCAAAGTTTGATCATTTGGCTGTGATATAACATGACATAACATGATACACTGGTTGGTGGTTTCAACCTACCTGCCCCTCTGAAAAATATGAGTTCGTCACTTGGGATCATTATTCCCAACTGAATGTTCCAGACCACCAACCAGTATATATATAATTATATAACCATCTAAACTAAACAAGCTTGGGACATAAGCAACAATCAAACAATGGCAAGCTGGGAAGTCCCATCTGCTATCTTTGCCGGGTCCTGCGAGATTCGGCTAGTCACTGGCTTGTTACTGGGACTATCTGCGAACAGGTTTTCCAGATTTACCCTCTGGTAAACATACAAAAAGCTATTGAAAATGGCCATTTATAGTGGATCTACCCATTAAAAATAGTGATTTTCCATAGCTTATGTTAGTAAACCAGATGGTACTTCGCAGACATCCGCAGAGAGTGTTTTTCCTTCTATGCCATGAAATATAGGCTTTCCCGACAAGAGAACGACCACAAAAAACGAGTCCTGGAAGGGATCTTCACCAAAAAAACAAGACTGACCAACCACATAACACATCTTTTAAGTGACCACGAAAATTTGGCGCTGGTCCATAACTTTTTCGTCAGATTTCCAAAATGGTTCCCGGGTTCCCCTGAGATTCCGTGGGAACCATCATGGTTCTTAAGTGCTCATGTTCGTGCCTACTTGGGAGTGCATCCCACTTTGTAAACGGCTTATACCCCCAGTACATATATATATATATATGTAATTATATATGGATGTAATTATATGGAATAGTCTCGCTTATGCATGGGATGAAACATGGATTATTGATGCTGATTAATTATACACGGATCGTAAGTGGGACCCGCAAGTAACAACTGAGCTGGAAAATCACCGTGGCCTAGCCACGGCATTGCCGTGCTTGATTACCAGAGGGCAACTACACGTTCACCTGTTTTGATGGCTAGATGTTCATTTTCAGATTGATACTGAAAATGAACATCCAAGGAACATCAATGAAAACCAAACAAAAAATACACATAGTCTATTCATTTCTATCCATTTGGGGGTTTCCTAAAATTGGGGTACCCCCAAATCATCCATTGTTTACAGGATTTTCCATTATAAACCATCAGTTTTGGGGTACCCCCGTTTAACTCTCCAAGTCTCTTATTGAAAGTGGACGGCATTGTGGGGAACGCCCCAGGCACCGTCGTTGTGCTTCGAAAAACCGAAGGCACATTTGCTCTGAGCCACAGCCGGCCAGCACGAAAAATACCCCCATCTCACTATGTTTTTTTAATAGGATCTCCCTACTAACTACTATCGCCAGGAAATTAGCTAGTATAAGTCCCTTTTTATTATGTCCCAATACATGAACACCAATCAACCACTGGTTGGTGGTTTCAACTCCTCTGAAAAATATGAAAGTCAGTTGGGATGATTCTTCCCAATATATGGAAAAATAATCCGTTCATGTTCCAAACCACCAACCAGACCAGGTATAAGTCGCTATAAGCTTCATTGCGAATCTTATTGGCTGATCACCGCCATCAAATCACAGAGATGATAATCCAAGGACTCCATCGGACAAAAAGGTGAAGTCTATTTGAAAATACAAATCCAATACAAACATCTCAATATGTTTCTCAATATTAGTTGATATTCAGAATTTCTATAGTCCCTCTACTTCATAGTGAATCCTCTGTTTTTCAGAAACATCAGAGAGGTTGAACTGACTATTCTTCACGTGGTTTTCTATGAAAATGATGTGGGAACCTCCAACATTTTACGTTTCATCATTTGGCCATAAACAGGTGCCATGAATTGGGTGTGTTCTCCATTTGCCACCCCAAGCGCCATAGCCAGGCTTGGCCACATGAAAACCACAACTGGAGGTGTCCTAAAATATGGCTAAGCCCAAATCCTCCAGTCATGGATCACCTCATGGATCACCTGGATCACCATGACTGGATGATTTGGAAGCCCCAAGTCATCCAGAAATGGCCGTGGCCGCCGTGGCGCCTAGAAGTTCAAAGGTCCCCTTGCCCAAGGCTCTTGCAAGGCTGTATAAAGACCTTACCTGGGCGCTGAGTTGTTGATCCATCTGGTGGAGCCCATCCCCATATGGTTTCCTAAGCCAGCTAGGGATCCCCAATAGCTGGATGGTTACTGGAAAATCTGAATATCGAATGGATTATTGACGTTGGGGGGGTACCCCCATGACTTGGGAAACCTCCCAATCCAGGTCCAGGTCCATGTGACAAAACCCCAAGGTATCGGATTTCAATCTTGAGTTCCTAATTCATGTTTGAAGTATTCCACAGGGGATCAATCCTCGTTGGGCTCTTGAGACATCTGTACATCTATGTTGCTTTTTGCACTGGGGAAGTGCACCTTGAAGAACAACAACAACAAGAAGTGTCTCCATGTTCAGGTGGATGGCAGTTTCATACAGAATTGGCATACTCACAACGGATTGAGGTCCTGGATTCCTATCTCCATAGGTATACCAACTGATAGAAACTGCACAGCAAGGAAACAACTATATAGAATGCACCCATCATCATCAACATCATCAACATTACCATCATCATCAACATGATAATACATGATCAAGTTTTACTCCCCCCACACTGTTTGGGGTCTCTTGCCGGTCCCACTGAATCGCGGGGTTTACCCTTTTTGGATCCCTCAAATGCGGCCATGGAAGATCCCATCGATGTTTTCGGCTGGATGTTCACCGATGCCATGTTTGCTATGACCAGTGAACATAGTTAGATTCGCATAGTGAAAATTGATATGATATTTCAATATACAGTATTTCATAGTTTGATATCCAAACTTTGGACCCACTTGATTTCTTTGGCTGCATCATATCGCCACATCATCGTTGGATAGATGTCCATATTCCTCACATGTCTATTTGGGGTAGGGAATTATGAGAAAAACATTTCAGAACCCAAACATGTTGCTCACCTGGTCATTATCCAGATTATCGACCTGGCTAAACACGAAACAGGAAAAGGCGCTTTCGGCCACTCCGTTTTTTTTGACGGCAAACCCATCTGATTTGGAAAAAGAAGAACATGGAAGTTGGTGGTTAAATCGACATTCAAAAGAACCAAGCAAGCATATAAAACAAGTGTTGAATGCAGTATTCAATACCACCAACCCAGATTTATCTTTTGCATACGACTGCTGATCCCATCAATTCACAAGATGTCGATCCACAACTGATGGCTAACCGGCGACCAACCGCGTCAATTTCACAGTTGGTGGCTGGAATCCCAAGTTTTGCTATTCCAATCACTTCAGATGAAATCCATGATCATTCTGAGGAGTATTCATCAGTTATCTCCTTGATCGAATTTAAGCCCATACCACTACAGTATGTTTCATGTTTCGTAACCCCAAGTTTCATGGTATTTAATTCCATGTTGGCTGTTTTTTTAACCCCCTATTGATGATATTCAACTCCCATTTTGGCCAGTTATATAAGGCCACCATTTTGCCTCATTCAGTACCTGCCATTTCCAGAGACCAGTGGCTACACGTTTGTCGACCAACTCCATCCTCAGCCATTCGCTGTTCTTCAACGCCTCCGTCACCTGCAGAACGTCAGTGGGCTACACAAGGTGGTGCCCCATGATTGGTTAAGTTGGTTTATAACTCCAGTAGAATTTATCACTAAGGTTTGTGGTACACAAATGAGGGTTTCCTACAATGGGGGATCCCCAGTCGTCACCATGGGTTTCAATACTGAAATAGTCATCCATGACTTGGATGATTGGGGGGTACCCCCCTGACTTAGGAAACCTCCACAGAGAAGTAGGATTTCTACGTCATGATTTTCATGGGATGATCTTTTTTTGGCCAGTTTGGATGACCAAAAATGGTGATATAGATCATAAAATATCAATATATCACAAATAGATGACCAAACCACCAAATATGCATTATATTATATTGCATTATCATCTCATCTACCTGTTGTAGAATCAGGCGAAGCCTCTACTAGAGTCTGTTAATCAGCCAACCAGTGGGTAACAGGACGTCGATGGGGAAGACTCCGCGGCTCTGTTCAGTTTGAATCCAGTAGGGTTCACCGCAATTTCCAGTGAATTAACTGGGGTGAACCAACTCATAACCCACTTACTGAGTTTTAAAAAAAAGTGGGGGCTAATAGACAGTTGTGAAATAGCGAACAAAAGTGGGAAAACACCAAATTTCTAGGTGTTGTCGTTGTCGTTGTCGTTGTCGTTGTCGTTGTGGTTGTTGTTGTTGTTGTCGTTGTTTTTCCAATTAAGCATTGATGCCATGCTGCATTTTTGTCATTAGATCTTGAACATATTACTGAAATGAAAATGAACCCCCTTTTGATCCCTCATCTTTGCATCATGATTCATAGATGCTATCCCTGCGGAAGTTACCTCCGGGCCCAAATATTATGTCGGCCAAATGAAAAATACTTGGTTTTCCCATCCTTTCATAGGTCAATAGGTATCCAGTTCATTGTGTTGTATCAAAATCCCCAACAAGTCAGGCATGTAGTATAACATTATATAAATATGCAGTATAAATCAATATCACCCTCTATGAAAACCAACCAACAATGCGATGTTCAATGGCACATATACCTGTCTGGCCTGTTTCCAAGTTTCGGTGGTTTCGAAGGGTGCAGCTGTAGGAACATCGCCTGCTGAGATAGGTGTGTTGGTCATGGATGGGGATGGGTGGGCTTTAAAAAATCCTTGCAATTTTCATCAGTAAAAATGGCGAAACCAATCCATGTGAATGTTAGAACCCATGGTACCAATTATATAATTGGATTTTGGAATGCCCTATTTCTAGACAAACCCTCAGAAAAATATGGGTCACGTGTGGGTTTCCGTCCATGATTTTTCTCCAAACAGTGTGTCCACACTGAAGGGTTCTTGCGATAGCTGTAAAGGCCGGTGCTTGATCAGGGTGCTCACTCTGGAGCGCGGCATTTTTCCAACAAAAAAAAAACTGCATAAAGTGGCTTTTGTCAAATCTTGACATGCGTTTCGACTGCGCACGCTCACACAATAAAATGTCTGTGTCTGCGTGCGTTCTGGGCTCATTTTTGTCTGCGGCGTTTCACCTGCAACTTCCATATAAAGTGGCTCGCGAAATCTTGAAGTGCATTTCGACGGCACAGGCTCGCACAAAATGTGTGCCCGCGTTCTGGGCTCAATCTGTGCCGCGGCATTTTCCCTGTAATTTTCTACATAAAGTGACTCTTCTGATGTCTCTTGTGAAATGTTGACATGCATTTCGACGGCGCAGGCTCGCACAAAGTGTGTGTCTGCGTTCTGGCCTCAATCTGGGCAGCGGCATTTTTCCTGTAAATTTCTGTATATAGTGGCTCTTGTGAAATCTTCAAATGCGTTCCCTCACCCTCACCCACCACTCCTCCTCATCATCATCATCATAATCACGCTCACCATCACCCTCACCATCACCCTCACCATCATCATCATCATCATCATCATCCACACCATCATCATCACCATCAACAACAAAATCATCATCATCATGATCATCATCATCATCACCATCGTCATCATCATGAACATCATCACCATCATCACCCCACCATCATCATCATCATCATCATCATCATCGTCATGACCATCATCATCACCACCATCACCATCACCATCACCATCACCATCACCATAATCATCATCATCATCATCATTATCATCATCATAATCACGCTCACCATCACCCTCACTATCACCCTCACCATCATCATCATCATCATCATCATCATGACCATCATCACCATCATCACCCCACCATCATCATCATCATCATCATCGTCATGACCATCATCATCACCACCATCACCATCACCATCACCATCACCATCACCATAATCATCATCATCATCATCATGATCATCATCATCATCATAATCATAATCACGCTCACCACCACCCTCACCATCACCCTCACCCTCACCATCATCATCATCATCATCATCATCATCATCACAATCATCAACATTGTCATACATTATCTTACATTATCTTACATTATCCTCCCACTCCCCCACACTCTTTGGGGTCTCTTGCCAGGATAATTCTTGATTGAGCCACCTGCTGGTTGGGCATACGCTCCAAATTAAACATTTTGTTCTGGTACCGGTCATTGTTGCTTTAGGTGTTCAACCATTGTTGGTTGAGATCCTCTTCGCACTTACCCTCTGGTTATTTGACATAGCTATGGAAAAGAGACCATTAATAGATTGTTTATGACGATTCACGTGTTGAAAATGATGATTGACCATATAGCTGTTAAATTACCAGAGGGTATTGTTTGTTGCACTACCAGTACTGTATTGCACACCTGTACTTGTGAATCTTCAGTGTTGTTCATTCGAGCTGAAATGAAAATATGGCTCCATCTGTAGTGGTGACTATCCCTTTCCGTGGTGAAAGGGTTTCTTCACCACCATCACATATCACGCATTTACAGATGGATTGAAGAAAAAACTGGAAACCACCAACCCAGTTGAATTGATGATAATGGGTTGAAACATTCAGGTGAACCCGCTCTTGCTTGCCAATGAAAATTCAAATTAATTCCCCTGTGTTGTCTGCAAGATCCCGAAGATCTCACTCAAACCATGAACAAGATGATGAGTGATATCCGTTAAATGCCATAATGTGTTTCGTAGGTGACATAAAGAGTTTGAAACCATTTGAAAACGTCAACCAAATACACAAATAAAGGCAAAGCAAATGTGTATATATATAGTATTATGTATATATACGTATATATATGTATATATTACTTATACAGATACATATGTATATATTGGCTGGTCAAACCCCCGCCTTAGCTGATGGCACCCCTACTCTTGTTGGTTTTATTCCGTGTTTCCTGTGTATCCCACATCTTGGATATGCATATTGACTAAGTTGAGGTTACTTTTATTGGGTATAACTAGTAGCTAGTAGAACATGGTGTGACCATGGTTAATATGGATGATTTTTCTCCTGGACAAATTGCAAAAAATGTTCCCGCACTAAAAAAAATACTAGATATACGTGCAAAAAAAAATCAGTTAGGGATAAAATCCCTATAACTGTGGTGAAATCTATCCAGTTCATGTTAGTGCATTGCATTGCACTTCCAAGTAACATCAAGTAACGTCAGAAGAAAAAAAAAAACGGTGGCGGAAACCCGGGGTGGACCATGATCCGCTGCCTGCGCAAGTCCCGGCACCAGGTACGCAAGTCTCTGCTTCCTGATATGGGTATGGGTCAAATTAGGTACCCAGAAAAATCCCAATCCCCTGAAATTCAACACCTAAATGGTCCCAAGTAGGTTTTAAAGGGGGGGTTTAACTTGGGGGAGGGAATTCTTGGATTTGCCTAAGGAATCCCCCAAACAACATTAAAATATGATCTTCATCAATTCCCCAAGTAGTGGATGTCCCACTACTACTGTGCGGCTCTTGGTCTTTGACCTACAGACGGACATAAATGATCAACAATATGTCAAACAGTGAAACAAAATGTTGGAATTTCCTGAGCACGAGGTTTTCACAAATAGAAATAAGGATATGCTCAACACAAATGAGAATGTAAAGCTACTGAATAAAATCCCCCCGTTTTTTGTCGGATGTATAAATCGGTGAACCACTTCGCTTGGTCGCTTCAAGCCCGTTTTTGCGACTTTCGCTTGCAATCACATCTACGTTTATATTATATACATACGCACTTTTTTGGGGACCGCGATTCATGAATATGTACGAGTAGATTCAATACGAAAAGCATCGTTCTTGTTGGAGAATATTTCATATGAGGGGAAAGGGGATCAGTCATAAATCAAAAAGAACATGTGAAGCGCATGGGCAAAACAAACTCAAAAATTGATGACTGTGAGTATAAAGCATGTTTCCTGAACTATCACAACCATTAAGAGGAAGGGCAATACCATGGAATATGTATGTATATATATACACATACATATCATGGGATAGATCCAGTATCCAACTATATATATGGGTTTACAGTATCTGAAAATAGGCTACCCCTAAATCCAGTGGTTACTTATCATGTGTCCTGTTCAAACAGCCATGAGGGAGATATATATATATATTAATATATACAGACCATTTTTAAGATTACACCATTTTTCAGACACACCCAAATTCATTGAAACCATTGGCTAAATCACTACGTTTGATGATTAATTTTGAATTGTTCACATGTTTTCATGCATGGTTCACCATTTTTCACACTTAAATCCAGTTAAATCCCTACACATGTTTTTTAGAATTAACTAGTTTATGTCAATGTTGTTCATCTCTAAATTCACCATGTTTGAATATGTCTCATGCCTAAATCACAAATTGTCAACATGTTCATATAATCTCCCGATTTTGTATGGCTTTGGGCGTCACCCACCCCGTCACCCACCCCGAACCGCCATGACTGTCGCCCCTCCTCCGCCGGGGTTTCCACTACCTGCTACAGTGTCTGGTCAAGCTGACTGACTGATCTTGGATCTCCCCAAAAAAACATACACTAGAATAGCTAGATATTCTGTGCATAATATATATATATATATATACACACATCATTATATATCTATCTGTACACATACTACGGTGGAATTGCTGAATATATATAATATATATACGTACAAATATCATGACTCATGACTGATCTCTTTTTAGCTAGATATCTAATCATACAAAATGCCAAAACAAAAAAATATTCACAGATCAAACTAGGCTCTACCTTTTCAGGGCCGGTTTTGAGGTTGTATCATCTAGTCTAGTATCCAATAATTCCGAAGATTTTTTTCGGGGCGTTTTTGTTTGGAAATCGCTTCGCTCAAAACTTCACTCAAATTTGGCGTGGATCTACTAGTACAGTATTGAAAAATTCTGAGTTCCCGATGGTTTGTGTCCTACATTTGCCACCACCCTTGTGGGTTTTGCGGCGACATCAGCAACAGCAGCAACAGCGGTGTCATCTTGATGCAGGTGGGGCTCTACAAAGGGAGAGTAGCCAGCTCAAGAAACCAGCTACAGCAAGAACTTCGCTTGAATCTATGGCATTGTACCCCCTGTCGTTAGCTAGTTTCTACCCTCTGGTAAACTAACATAACTATGGAACATCACCATTTTTAATGGGAAATTTTATAAATGACATTAAATGACAATTTTCAATAGCTATGTTAAATTACCAGAGGGTAGTTTTGGTGGGCATGCATCCTTCAATTTCGAACCCCTGACATGGACTGAGCAAAACCGTGTCTCTATCTTGGATAGATCTCCAGCTTGGTCCGGTGCCACGGCCTTGTTGTCAATGTAGGTCACTTGGGAATTCTCGTCCCAAAATAGGGATGGAAGAGAAAAGGAAGCTTTGCACAAGCCCGGTTTTTGCTGGCCCCAATCTGATTTGGCAAAAAAAAACCATGGGTGATTTCCATTGATATTCAATATCCCAACGGAGCACGGAGAGAATTTTTTGGGGTCCCCTGGATCTGAAAAATTCCATATCTTGACCCAGACCGAAGCGCTTTTGCTGTCGGTCAAAAAACATTTCTTGGTTCCCCACTGGGTGCCCGATGGTGATCACTTGCCAAATAATGAATGAACATGATACACTTACTGACCATAGAACATCATTGGAAAATTGCTGTTCCCCTCAGTTGGTGAATGTTTAAGCCTCCCTTGTTGTTTCATCTCCTATATTCATGGAATAGCAGCAAAAATCATTATATATCTTGGTCCATGTTCAACCCAAGTTCAACCCAAAACCTGAGAGTTAACATGATTTAAATGATTTAAGTTCTCGGTTTCTGTTTATGTCATGTCAGATATGGTGTGTACAAGATACCTCAGATCATCCCCCAAAAAATGGTACAGTTGGACGGTCAATTCCGAAATCTTCCCAAAGGCAACAATGCTGGGCCCAACCAATGCTGAAGTGTCGAATGATTTTTGACGAACATTCCCCTATTGCGAGGACTCCTCACATGAGGGCTCCGCAAAGTCTTAAATCTTGACCATCCGAAGGAATTCCTTAATGACTTAATAATTTGATCCCTACCTGATATTCCATGATGTTCCCAGGATTGTTGGCTGAATATGCCGGCTAAATTTGCCAACTACACACAAAATTCTGAATCCCCAAAATATCTTTTTTGGTGATCTCCTCCTTTTGGCAACATTGGTTGGTTCAACGGCTTAACCAAAGGCTTAACCCATGTTTGCAATTTTCTCTGGTGCTCATCCCATTTTTCACCGGACAACCCATTTCGCACGCCGCCTCTGGAACAGGCTCTTCTGCCACTGGCATCCCTTCGGCTGCCTACATTCAATTCCGAACATGACTGATCGATGCCCTCCAAAAATGCGGTTCATTTCAAGCTGGATATGCAATCATATGAAATATATTTAAATATGAACCTATTTGTCCATGTAAAGCTTGAAATTAAACTATATTAAACTATTCACATATCATAGAAAGTTTTCCTGAAGGAAAGCGGG
>Ga0126342_10003577_pt1 | contig 25782 bp, 17 predicted proteins | sample Cyp1metagenome_FD_92528 | JGI IMG/M metagenome (GOLD analysis project Ga0126342, IMG submission 92528) | Coral microbial communities from Lord Howe Island, Old Settlement Bay, Australia - Cyphastrea 1 metagenome | ecosystem: Host-associated > Invertebrates > Cnidaria > Coral ... | reverse complement strand
TATAAATCTCTATAAAATCCCTATAAATCCCTATAAAATCCCTATAAATCTCTATAAAATCCCTATAAATCCCTATAAATCTCTATAAAATCCCTATAAATCCCTATAAAATCCCTATAAATCCCTATAAATCTCTATAAAATCCCTATAAATCTCTATAAAATCCCTATAAATCCCTATAAATCTCTATAAAATCCCTATAAATCCCTATAAAATCCCTATAAAATCCCTATAAATCCCTATAAAATCCCTATAAATCCCTATAAATCTCTATAAATCCCTATAAATCCCTATAAATCTCTATAAAATCCCGGCACAGAAAGTCAGTCGGTTTTTTTCGCTGGAAAAATCATGAAAGTGGGGAGTTGTCCAGCACATGTGTTTTTTGCCAGCGGGTACCAAAAAAAAGTTTGCCATATTCATAGGGATGTACGAACGTGACCAGACAAACTGGAAGATGGTGATTGACCATTCGATTTGGTTTTGTACCCTGTCATTGTTTGAAGATGTTTGAAGAATCACAGCATGTCCCTTTCCCATGGTTTCCCCATCAGATATGATACCTCTGGTAACTAATAGCTGTGGAAAATCACCGTTTTTCATAGGTAAATCAACCATAGACGAGCTATGTGACTTTGCCAGAGGGTATCTCAACAACTCCATCAGTGACTTTGGCTCGTAGGGTGGATGAGCAGCTCATGGATTTCGTGCAAAAGCTCCTTGAATTCCGACCCAGCAACAGACCATCAGCGGAAGGGGCGTTAAGTGGGGTAGCCAAGTGGACGTGGTGAAGCAAGACAGTCAATTCGGCCGCGGTTGCCATGTGAAAAAGCTTGGGTGGTCACAGCGGGGACCCCACCATGGATGCCTTTAGAGAATAGTCTCTGGCCTGGACTGCATTATGGTGGTATAAACGTGTAGAAACTAAACATGTATAAGACCACTCTCATGGGCAATATGATGATGTATAAACTGTGTTATTTGGGGTCAATCTTCGTATCCTTGGATTTTGCAGTGCTCTTGTTTCCGCCGCCGGTGCAGGTCACGACTTTCTGAGTCTGAAAATTGACGACTCAGATGAGCGCATGTGACAGGGGGGCAAAAGACCTTTGCTGATGGAAAAAACGACTGGGAATCTGGGAGTGCCCAGCTGAAATTGAGAAAGCCATCAGAACTCAGAACATCCAACAAAGATCCTCTGCTGAAATATCCATAATTGACAATTATTTTGGCTTGAAAGCATGGGGTAGTCCCCTTCCCAAATATCACATAGCTCCCCATCACAGCCTTGGTGGAGTGTATTGGAGCTGTGCATTTGGGATGGAAACAAAACACCAAGGCTAAGGGAACATATCTTAAATCAATCTACTCTAAGTTTGCTATATGGTTTCCACGGAACCAGGACTTTGACACATACCCATGTGATGTTAACCAGAACCCCACCATCAGAAGCAGTGCCTTTTTAACAGGTGGATCTACAGCCTCCCTTCGCACGCGACGTCTTCAGATTCTTCAGTTACGTCTGGCTTCTCAGAGGCCAAGGTGTTCTTCATTGAGACCAGAAGGGTCAGGGGAACACCCCAACGAAGTGGTCGATATGGGCAAAATCAAAAGGTTGTGTTTGCAAACGTGGAATGTGAACATCATGATCCGATTGGAATTCTGGAAGTGTCAAATTTTGAGCAGTACGAATGTTTGCAGCGAAACCGTTGGTTCTGGAGGGGTTTTTCTTCTCCAGTTCTGAAGATTTCGGGGTGGCAATGTTGAAACAAGCGCGGAACCGGGAATCGGTACTTCCACCAGGTTGATTCCATTGCCGGTAGATACCCACAATTCAAGTCATGATCCATCATGATGTGGTGACAACCATGATGGCACTCCTAAGTCACCCAAGTCAGCACTCTGGGACGTAACAACTCCAGTGCCATACTTGTATCTGTGATGTGGATGCATCATGATGCATCACTCCTCTAGGAACATACTGTAGCTGGCTGGTGGTTTGGAACATGAATTTTATTTCTTCATATATTGGGAAGAATAATCCCATTTGACGAACTCATATTTTCAGAGGGGTTGGTATACCACCAACTAGTTATGTTATATCTATACATAATCCCATCATATAACCATATATAACCACTATTATTGGTATTGTAACCACTATTATTATAACCAACCATATATTTTCCACACCTTGTGGTTTTATGATGACCTTTCCCTTGCTCCAGGGATCTGGCTAAGTGACGATCAGCAGAGCCAGCTACGGTTGTTGGGGCTGGATTCGACCTGGATAAATTCCAACATACTTCAACAACCAGTGTATATATAATACATGAATGCTATAGATAACATAACATGTGTGGATTATACATACCTATATATATATATACATATATAAAGAGAGAGAGAGAGAGTTCATCATAAGATGAAAACATAGTCGCTACTAGACTACTAGACAGCTATTGCATAATTTAAAAAAACGCCTGGCCAGGAGTCCTGAAGATTCTTGAGGTGCTAGTTGAGAACCAGCAGATGCCGCCTTGGATATATGGCTTGCTCTGAAAATGTGACCCCAAAAAGTTATCAGTTATCAAGTAATCATTTATTATCATGTATGGTCGATTTACCTAGTAAAAATTGTAAAAAAAATGGTGACTTTCCATTGTTTTTTCTGCATGTTTACCAGGCCGGGTATCATCATGGTCCCCAAGAAAACATCATCATCTTGTTCCCAAGTAAAATGGCTACTGGAAAATTTGCTGGTTGATCAGCTTGATCCATGTTGATCCAGAAACTGAGACACGACGCCATATCAGTTTGTTTCAAGTCATCCTGGAGTGGTTTGATGTCCAAAATCCTATCTGGAATCCTCATGTTTGAAATCCCAATATTCTGCCTACTGGATGATGAAAAATTGACACTGTTTGATATGTAGGCCTTTTTGCTGCAATTCGTTTAGGTTCTAAATGCTATTTCTTGATTGTGTAAGGATACCGAAAAAAATCTATTGTTGATTGAAATAAAGGATAGAGTATCATATATATATACATATATATATATAAAGATGTATGCTATGATATATTGTTTGTGTCAACCATTTGCACTACCCTCTGGTAATTTAACATAGCTATGGAAAATCACCATTTTCAATGGGAAAAACCACTATAAATGGCCATTTTCAATAGCTATGTTAGTCATTACCAGAGGGTATCACTTGAACACTTCATTGAAGATGGGCTCGGCAGCTCAGCAGTGGTGGCCAGCCTTGGCATAGCCGGCACTGCCTTCAGTTCTCGACGATAGCTATTCGACGATCAAATGGGAGACGTGGAAAAACCTTTATTTTCAATCTTGCACTGCACTCATATAGTCCTTATATACATGAATTTATTTATTTATTTATTTATGTATTTATTTATTTAATCAGTCTATCTATCTATCTATTTATCTATCTATCCATCCATCCATCTATCTATCCATCTATTTATTTATGTTTGTGTGTATAATTTCCCCACATAAGTCCACATAAGCTGGCTGTGATCCACTTATCAAAAGTTCACGTGACCGGAGAGTTTTGTCGGTGTTGTCCAAGCGGTCCAAGTGGAACTGTGACGACTTGTCGTTATCAGCGGATAAAAAAAAGACTCAAAATGGGAAGTTTGTGGCTACATGAATGCTACATGTGTATCCCAATTGTATATTAATGGTTTATATATATATATATATATATATACATATACATATATACATATATACAGTTATATGGAAATACATATCCCTAGTTGGTTGTAAACCACGTTACAAGTAGCAGTGATCTGAAGCTGTCTGGATCTCGGAAGCCAGGCGATGGATGGTTGAGGTTGGTGATGATGCTATGAAATCATGCAAAGGGGCTTTGAAATCATGCTTGCTTGGTGATGTATGCTGAAGAACCAACATGCTTGGAAATCACCGACATTGAAATCATGACAAACCAACCATTTTGTTTCAGAAATCGCTGACAAAACAATCCTTTATGATTGAACACCACCATATAAAAAACCAAAAATGAATAGATCCAATGCAGATTTTGGTGCATTTCACGACCCGAAAAAACATTGCTTTCCACGTAAAATGCTTTGCAAAAAGCCAGGTCAAACCAACAGTGATTTTTTGGGTTTGACGGCTTGAGGTGCACTTCTTCAGTTGTAATTGGATATTTAGAACCATAGTATAACCCATATATAACCATAGTATATAACCATAGTATATAACCATAGTATATAACCATAGTATATAACCATAGTATATAACCATAGTATAACATAGTATAACCTATAGCCATTGTAAGTTACAGATGTTATAGGGGATATATGATGATATATCCATAAACCCAACTGATCGAGGTTAGCACCATGGTTACACAATGGCTGTATCATGCTGTACCCACAACAAAAAAGGCACAACTGCCGTACCCCAAACTACCCCAGTACTGTTGGGTAGCGAAAAAAATGCGGCGTATTGCCAGGTGGTCACGAGCCGAGGCTGGCTGTGGCATGAGCAACACAACGGGTTCTTATAACCAGCAGGTCACTGACCACTGTGAAATAGGTAAACCAACCAGTTTGTTTTTATCCCATTTGTAAAGGGCTGACCCCAGTACTGCACACATCAGGGCTCTGTTGGCGAATCCCAGGGTGAAAATTGCCGACAAGGCACATGTCAGGTTGGCGATGAAATGAATCAACCAGCTATGTCCAATATCATAACAATGGCAATGTTGTTTCAACCAAGAATAGATATTTTACACAGGCTTAGTTATATTATGTTATATTTATATGATATTTCTGAATATACAGTACTATGTGTATATATATACGCATGAATTGATGCCGAAAAAATTGGCTATGACGGGTCGCCAGAGTATTTTCTGGGTCACCACAGGACCCGGACATCGCCAATGGGCCAAGCTGGCAACACCTTTGCGGAGTCAGCCGTTGTTTTTTTGTGCAGTTGGCATGGGACTTGGTGTTCGCCATAAAAGAAGTATATCAGAAATAGTCATCCCAAATATGTGGTCTCATCCCCTAATATGTGGATGTTAAAAAATGTTAATCACTATATAAACACCTGAGTTCTGTCATCCCAGATATGTGATTTCATCCCCTAAGCCATGGATCTAGGGTTTCGGGGGATGAGCTTCGGTGCGACCGAATTTCGATGCGAAATTTGCCAGGCTGGGTGACCCTTGGAACTGGTCAGGCTGGGCGCTCCGCAGAACCGTAGATTTGATCATATTGAAGCAATTTCTGGTTGGTGGTTTGGAACATGTTTTATTTTTCCATATATTGGGAATAATCATCCTAACTGACTTTCATATTTTTCAGAGGGGTTCAAACCACCAACCAGATTTGATGTGGCAATTTTTGGTTGTTTTTAGCTGAGGTGTAGCTGTCAGCATACTGTCAACATATTCCATCATTCCAGCACCCAGTAGCCCAAGAATCATGGAACAGTGAAGGTTTTCCACTGGTGTCAGGGCTTCAAAGTTGAAAATGAAGTCCAAATATCAAATATCCCTTCGGCCCTTTTTGTGCATCAGGGTAGAATCCAACTGACCCAGTATCAACCATATGAAGCCAAATAGGTAGAAAAGGTTAGAAAAGCTTCTGACGGTTTCATGCTGTTTGGTTTAGAACCTCATTGGTCATGATGGCCTTTTTTTCACATGCGAAAAATCTCTGAGTCGGTGCTACCGAATCTGTGACCCTACAGGAGGTCGGGACGGACTCTACAGGCGGGATCCGAGGTCTCAGATGTATCAGAAATGCATAGATGGTTGAATCAAGTTGAATCATGAAAATCATTTAAAGCGGATGCAGTGCATAATATTATATATACATAATATATACATAATATATACATCATAGATCATCCCAAAATCATGACATGTTTTGCTACCCCATGCATTTTATCTCCTGAATGCAGCGCATGTCTGGCAGATCGGAGCGACCACGAACTCCAGGACGCAGGTGCCAGGGTTTTTGGTTTTTAGCGGCCGGTGAATGGTTGAATGGATGTTTTTTGTTCATCTATAAATGAACATTGTCCATTAATTTATAAGATAAACAGTCAATGAAACAGGACATGATTTTTTTTTTGCAATAGTTGACATCCCAAGAAAGATGGACATATATTATATATCATTATCATGTATGAAAAAATGTTGTTAACAGCATATACGGATCAAGATCTTATTATCATGTATCAACATGCTGGTGTCAGAACGGGCAAACGGAGATGTAATTTTTGAGGTTAAAACCTCGAAACCTGCGAGCTTCCAACCTGGGATCCGCCTTCGAAATCGCGGATGTCTGTGGATTTTTTGGTCCAATAAATAAAATCAATGGCAAGCGGAGGAATCCGTGTCAAACATGGGTTTTTTTTTATGGTTTTATGGGATTTTCCAGCATTTAGGGTATTGTCAATACTGAAATGCTGAAAGTACGTAGTCTTGAAGCACATCTCCCATTGAAGTCGGACAAATGTTTGAGGGCTGAAGATTTCACGGATCCTGGGCATGCCAAATGGCCCCTCCTGCTTCAACAGACCTTTTTTGCAACCTGAAAGACAGATAGGTGATCATAGGTGTATATGTATGCAGTATATGATATCCATGTGAGAGTTCAACATTCATCGGGTTTGGTGAACTCTAGCAACGATATTGTTAAGAGATGTATATTTTATATACACAGTCACTAATACATAGTGCATACTTGGTGGCGAACTATCCACGGCTCGTGGTTGTGGGTTAGTTCACCCCAGTTTTTTGAGTGGATTAACCCTACAAAAATCCCATGTCAATCACTGGGGTGAACTAACCCACTTTAACTCGCCGTGGGTAGTTCGCCACCAAGTATACAGTGACAGGCAGACAACTCGTGGCCAAGGTCGGGAGCGTCAGAGGGTTGTCGTGGATTGTTTCCTTGCGATTCTTAACCATCAGAAATGAACAGAAATGATCTTAAATGGTAATCATAATCATTCAGAAACGGAATTATTGGATGGTGATGATTTAAGAATGATTATGATTACCATTATGATTATTATCTTAAATGATGTGGGGTTGTTGATCTGTTGATCTTCAGTAGTGGGATGGTGATTCTTAAGATTCTTTCCCATGGAGATCAGCCCCTTGCTTCACCCTTCACGCCTGAGGCCCTGGTTCTGGGGATGATCGAGGCCCTCGACAGGCAGCAAGATGCCATCAGCTTGTTGGGATGATCGGTAAGTTTCCCAACAAGCTGATGAGATGGCTGATGAGCTTGGAAGCTTCATTGCACAGTTTAACAGCAACAGTTGTGGTACGCTACAGTGGCGGTACAGAGCCAATGGATGGGATGATTAGCACAGTCTGGCAGTTTGGCACATTTGATGCATGTTGTGGTAAAACGTGCGTTTGCATTTTTTGCGAAGCCTTGTTTTGGATGTTTGGACTGAAAAACAGCAACACCGTGTTGACTGAGTCATGAGATGTTGATTGAAGCTGGCCGACAGGACTTTCTGGCACAGGCCAAAGCCACTCCGTGCGGGGGCCTAGTGGGTCAGTTGCTCGTCGAAGGTGTTGTGAGGTGTCCCAACATCCTCCTGCAAGTGTTGGCCATGGTGATTTTTGGAGTTTTTTGGGGCACGATGTTGCATGTCTTAAGTAGTGGCAACTCGGCTTCATGGTATATTGATATCGCATGTTATGTAGGTACTTCGTACTTACTCAAGCCACCAATGTATTAACTAGTTCCACCCGAACGCAAACCCCCGAGGTTATCCGAATACTGCCTCTTAAAACCAAATGGTAACAGCCCCCACTCCCAAAATAATCCCCAGAATTTGCACATGTTACAGTTTTGGAGAATTGTTTGCTAAAAAAAACTTCAGTAATTCGGTGAACCCAGAAAAAACGGTGGACTGACATGGGATTCAAAGCAAAAATATTGATGGTTTTAAGATGTTTTCAGATGTTTGATATTGTTTGATAGGAAAAATGATAATCCAATATAATTAATCCATTGGAATTGATACCCTATTTTCGGACAAAACAACAAAACCAAATCTGGAGGTTTCAAATGTGTATCATCTTTCAACCATATTTTGCTGGTTGGTGGTTTGGAAAATGTTTTTTTTCCATATATTGGGAATTTCGTCAGCCCAACTGACTAATATTTTTCAGAGGAGTAGGTCAACCACCAACCAGTTTGGGATTGTTGGTTCCGATGGCGTTTGGATACGTTTGGCATGTCCTGTGGCGTCGGAATTCGTTGCCATGTTTGACCTCAGGCAGACGTCGCAGATGGCAGATTGCGTCACCTTCTTAGCCGGTCGAGTTAACTTCGTACAGTACCAGTTGTTGTAGTAATTTATCACTATTTTGGGGTAACCACGGTAACCCCCAATCAGTAGTGAGGATTCTTCATCAGGGTTGGCATGGAAATTTCCGGGTCCGGTTTAGGTTTGGTTGAACTACATACTAAACTGGTTGGTGGTTTGGAATATTTTTTATTTTCCATTTCCTATATGGGTTGTCATCCGAAACCCATTGACTTTCACTCCATCATTTTTCAAGATGGTGAAATTGCACCACCAAGCAGATTATTATTAACAATCATTAACCATATAAAAACCATTAATATTAACAATATATTAATAGTATATTACCAACCAATGGTAGGTTATTGCACCACCAAGCACTAAAAGACAACCAATCACCCGCGGTCCGAAGAATCGCTTTTTCGCCATCCGGGCCAAGTGCGGGTGGTGTTTCACACCAGCTCCAAGAGTTCCGATTCTTTGGTGATTTAACCATGGTTTCAAACCAATGACTAAAGTGGTTGAATGGGTGTATAACCATTGTTGGGATATTAAAGAGGTTGGAATTCACCAACTTGGATTCTTTTAGTGGCCCAGTGCCAAAGTTCCAGAATCACGAAAAAAAGTCTCAACAAGTCATATGGAGGTTTCCTGAGATACGGAATGATACGGAATGATACGGATACTTTCCAGTCATCATCCATTTGAATCCAAGTTTCCAGCTATAAACCATCCATAAACCATGGGATTTTCCAAACCATGGGATTTTCCTCCAGAAACCAAGCATTTGGTGGTATCCCCCTGCCCTTCCAAGGTAAAGGGTGTGCTGTCCAGGATCAATGAGGCACCTGGTGGACATCTTGGTGTTGCGGAGAGCACCCGCGTTTTGGTGAAAAACGAAGAATTTTTTTTTGAGGTCCCCCAATATCCATGTAAACTATGAAAATTCAAATATGAGTTGTAAACTGCAACATGTTTTTCCCATATGTTCCCATGTGTTCATTTGGTGGTTTTCTGCGGGCCTGTCCATTCCACCGATCAGGCCTTGACAAAGCTGGACCGATCCTCACAGGAGCCGTCCTGGTAACGAAATGGGTGAAATAGGTGAAATTCGAGGCCCCAAGGGATGAGCATGGCATTGGTGAGAAATCTTCAGGACCTGACTGAAGTTCCGCCACAGAGTTGCCAAGCCCAGGAGTTGCCGACCTTCTTGGAAGGAGTGCCGGAAGCTGGATCTTTGATGACAATGGTTGACAGTGAATGGCCCTTATCATTGCTGGTTGGTGGTGACTGGAACATGTGTTTATGACTTTCCATATATTGGGAATTTCATTAGCCCAACTGACGAAGTCATATTTTTCAGAGGGGTAGGTCAACCACCAACCAGATTGGATTTGTGCAGTTGGAAATGTCCAGTAGGCTTGGTAGCTGGTAGCTGTTAGATGCTGTACTGTTGTGGTTGGTAACCAGCCAGTAACATGGCGTTAATCCCTGAGATGTGCCTCCGATCTCCGGGGGAAGCCTTCGGTCTGAAACCACCGGTTGACGACAAGATTTGCTTGATGTTTCGGTCAGGGGAAAAAGAAGGAATTATCAAGATGATCCCGCAACAAGCCTGCAATCAGCGATCCGGAACTCGCACTTTGAGTTCCAGGATGATAGTTAGTTTGACCTGAGGGTAAATTAGGTATCCTTCAGCGTTAAATAAATAAGAAACATATGTTGTAGGTTAAATCGTTCTAAGTTATGAGTCGACAGTTGGTGGTCATATGTTGTTGCCTGCTGTTCCAGTACTGCTGATATCCCAGGCATTTTTGGGTGATGTTGGATGTTGCTATACCCTCGGTCTTGTGTTAATGGTAGGCTCATCGCTTCATCTCCACTTCCCATTCTTATTCGGAGGAAGTCTCGAAGTTTCCAGCAAATTCACCAAGGGAAAGTGGAAGTTCCCTGAAAATCCTCCAAAAAAAGGTTCCCAAACCATCCCAACTTCCCAAAAAGAATATCGCAAAAAAAAAATGCCTGATGGCTAGGAGCTGCTGTGCCGTTTCAGGATCGGATCCGGAGTGGTGAGGCGAGTTGTTGGCGGTTGTTTCGCTATATCAAAATGGATCAATACCTATAAAATCCTATAAATACCATTTGTTAGGCGGATGAACATCCATAAATCCCAGCTAAATTTTGATGTAAACAGAAGGGGTTTTTCAGGTGACTTGACCGATCCCCATGAGTGTATGTATAATCATCCTGAAGTAGCTTAGATAGAACATGCTAACTAAGTTAGTAATTAGGTTAATGTATATAATTCAATAATCTATCGTCATAATTTATGATCATCCATAATCATCTATGTCCAACTAAGTAGATGATTTCTTGAAAGTTCCATATGATTCTATCTACTCAAGGAGGACTAATGATGTATTTAGTATCTACCCATCCCGGAGTAGATACAGGCAGAAAAGCAATATTGACCTACTTGGGTGCGCATGAGAGTGATAGATGCTAGATTTGTGTGTAGCATATTAATCACGAAAGCTAGTCGTAGCTAGCTGGAGTTTCTTCTTGATTTAGCAAAAGATGAGGCGGACCCAGCTCATTCCACCTAAGTCACTCCACTAAAATATATATAACTCCACCTCACTCATTTCAATCGCCCTCTTCTTCCATGTTCCCGACATCACATCTCGCCTGGCATTCCGAATAATTACTTCCATCTTTGGTTCACCAATTTGTTGGGACTGAAGTTGAATAAATGCACAACTAATTACAAGGTGGTGCCCCATAGTTAGCTAAGTTGGTTTATAACTCCCATTAAACTATGGTTTATGGCAGATATAACGAACTAGTTAATGGGGGTTATAAACCAACAAACATCACTGGGGGGCACCATCCTGTACAAATGGTCTATAAACACCGAGGTTTTTTTAGGGCTTGTTCAACATTGCACCTGCAGATGAACCCTGCCGTTTCCCCGGAGGCCTGCACAGAGCCCCTCATGCATTGTGGCTGCAGTTGTTGTCGCATCGGGTTGCCGAGATGATCTAATGCTGGCAGCTACTGAAGAACTCAGGCCTCAAAAGCCTGGGAGTTGAAAATTTGAATCACCATGTTACCATTTGACAATATTTATAGAATATTTGACAGCTGACATTGTCAGCCACGTTTTGAAACATATTTTTTTCAAAAACACAGCTTTGAGTCTTACTTCGGTGGATGATGTGCGGAGCTTGAGAGCCGTCACTTGACAAAACAATGCAGAAGCGTGAATGTGTCACACTGTTTGCTTAAAGGGCCCGTTGCAGGTAGCTTATGCACTCTTGCTTGTTTAGTGGTTCCTCTAGTTCTACTATCATTGTGACTTTAAACATCACCTGAAACTGTGGTTACATCATGGAAAACATTACAAAAGAAGTCGTGGCTCACTAAACAAGGGAACCTTGTCAATGAATAACATAGGTGAACTAGATTGAATTGGTCCAAATAATTATATAATGGTTTCTTACCATTTACATCCATTTACTATATATATATATACCCTCTGTTAAATAAACATAGACCCTGAAAATTACCCATTTTCAACGGAAACTAATCTCCCAACCCCTATCTGGCAGGGTCTATGTTAATTTACTGGAGGGTAACTTCCAAACCAGATACAGCCAACCACCAATTCCTGAGGTCCCATCGAGGGGCGCGGCCTGAATGCAAATCGCCAGCCTTGGTGACACCACGCGTCCGGAGTCCGAAATCAGCCTGGCGGGCTGTGAATGAAAATTGGATATAATGTGGGTAGAACAATAGTAAACCACCCCCCACAAATCACCATCTGGTTGGTGGTTTGGAACCTTTTTTTCCCAATCCCATTTGACTAATATTTTTCAGAGGGTTGAAACCACCAATTAGCCATAAATAGGTGCTATAAACCCTTCCCACATGGGTGGATAACATAGCTATTGGTAATCATCGATGGCTATTGCCCTCTGGTAAACAAACAAAAGAGCTATGGAAAATCACCATCTTAAAGAAAGGTAAATCAACGAACTAAATGTGCCATTTTCAATAGCGAACTGTTGATTTACCAGAGGGTATATACCCTAATTGATATTTAATCATGATATGTTATGATTATTTATGGCGATTTTGATGGAGGAACAACATAATTAACCACCATCTCCTAATTTTTGCTCCGCAGCAATTTTGGGGAGGGATTTTTTCAATTTATATAGTCACATTGTGCCGGTTCTTGATGGTTGGAATACTGTACCATTTTGGAGACCATCAGTGGGTTCATCAACGAACACTCTTGACTTCATGCGATGAGCATGACTCAAGGTGCTGTGCAAAGCCTCCATTCGTGTAACAAGTTCCAAGGGGCTGAAGAGATGTCAGGCTATGCATCTTGGATCAAGGGCTCGGAATTTACAGCTATGGTCTTCGTCTGAGAAGCTAACTAGGATGACTTTCAACACCATGTCTCGGTCGTCATTGGGTCATCAAGCAACATCCCTGGCGCAACTTGGTTAATCCAGCTGACAGCCATGCGTTTGCCCTGGGCTCGGCTTGCTGCATGTCCCAACGACCCTGCGGGCTTGCTGACAGCTGCAGCGTTACCAGTGCCACAGGCAGAAGCTGCGAGACGGCTCTTGATTGTTTGGCACCCCGGAATGATAGTGGTCCAAGTCTGTTGTGGCAGCTGAGTGTGGCATTGTCATAGAGCAAAATTCCTGTAACAGAAATTTGTTGGCCCAGCCTGCCCTTTTCCACTGTGATTTTCTATGTGCCTATCAAGCTGGAATGGAGCAGCAGGTTAACCACCCCTTCGTCCTTGTTACGCAGCCCCCATCCGCAGCCGGGTGGTACCGATGTTGGTGATTGACGGCTAAATCATTATTGCTCATGCTTAATGGATGATGGACAAACACTCCATTCTTACAGCCAAAGCAACCAGATTCCAGTGTTTTTCAGATGTTTCACCAACAAACATGAGCACATAGTAGCTCATAATAGCTCATAATAGCACTAATCTATACTAATCTCAATCTGAATTGAAACCAGAGGTGTTTTTTGGGTCGATTTTCAATGCTTAGGCACTCACGCACCGGCATGGCGGAGCAAATGGCTCAAGCCCTGCACCGCGGTGCCAAACAGGCGGCGCTGGAGATGGAGGCTTCGAGCGGCTTGGTGATTGACATCTTGCGGGCCAATGAAGTGCAGGTGGGGCTGTGGTGGCCCTGAATATGTAGACATAATATAGGAGCTAGTAGGAATTGAGAAAAACATGGGGGGGAAGGTGATGCGGGGGGGCTATCTATTCAATGTACCAAAGATGTACTAGGTGGTATAATGTGATGGTAGGTCAAACATTGAAATGTTCAGAAGTCAAAGAAATGCACGATTTCTCCCGTCTATGTCAGCGAGGAAAACAGTGGGCAGTGTCATCAATCGTGGCAATGGAAAATATACACTGTAAATGGAGGTCTTGAATTTTACAATGGATTTTCATCAACCTCCACTTACAGTGGATTTTCCATTTGTTGATTTTCCATCATTTGTAATGGAGGTTTTTTGATGGGAAAATCATCAACAAAATGATGGATGTTCCTGGGGATTTTCCAGCCATGTTGGATGACCAGAGGGGAACTTGTCCTTCGCAGTTGTGCCAGACGTAGATACACAGCCAGACGGATACGAAGAGTCTGGCTGCATCAATGTCATGAGATGCTAAAAGGACAGGAGTATCTGTTCAGATTTTTTATTACCCTCTGGTAATTTAACAGTTTGCTATTGAAAATTGCCATTCAAAATGTTGATTTTCCCATTAATAGCATGGTGATTTTCCAGTTCGCTATGTTAAATTACCAGAGGGTATATACTGTGTATTCCTGTGTCCTGTGTAAATATAATTAAATACAGCGGCTATATAAACATTTAATCTCCAAGTGCAGCAATCTGCGATCTTCAGCCCTCTGATCTTTGGTTTTCTTGAGCCGAGAACCGTCTACTGCAATCTATCGCAGTGGTGCCAGTGCAGGTTCCACAGTTGCTCTGTGCCGACGGATTCTTATTCTGCGCACCGGAAAATTTGGCGACCATGAGTGGTGAGATGTGGCTCGCCGGGTTTTTCGTTTGGGGTCTGAGGGCTATCTGAGTTCCAACACGAATTTAACATGCACAGGTGTTCTACCGTGATCTACCTGTGCTGTGATACCTGTCTCTACATGTACTGGACTAATTTCACAAATTACCCAATAACATATGAAATTGTAACTATATCTGCATAATATCTACATAATATATATATATATATATATTATCCACATATGCATTCTAAATCACAGCCGATGATCCCCATTTGTTTTATCGCTATACCCAAATTACAGGGTTGCTCCAACCTATTGTAGGTAGATGCCACAAGGGTGGAAGATTGGTAGTTTCACTCTTCCCTAGTAACTGGGGTATCCTGGGGTGTTTCTGTTGCGGTTGCATCAGAGCAACCCTGATGATTCTATTGTTTTCTGGTATATCCCTAGTCAATCCCATTAGACCATCATTAAATCACCATTGAATCATCATGAATTCCCGATCCCATCAAATCATCATTAAATCCCATCACCATCAAATCTCAAAAATCATGGTTTTTACCATGGCTTTTACCATGGTTTCATGGCTTTTACCATGGTTTTGACCCATGAAACCCATGAAACCCATGGACCAGGAAGGAGTTCTTTGACCGTTCCTACTACGGCGCCCTGGGTCGCCTCACCGCTCGCCCCTACGGCTGCGCCATCGCCGCCGGCAGCGACGGCCGGGGCGCCGCGGCGCAGCTGCAGCGGATCTGCCAGGGCTGGCGCTTGAAGCCCGTGGCGGAGCCGTTGCGCGACATGGAGATGGCGTTTGGGTTATCCTAGGTATCCAGCTGGTCCTATATATAGTGGGATTATATAGCGGTTATATATATACATATATATATATATACATACATGTATGTAGAAAGAAAGTAACTATTTTAATGGGATTGATATAGTGGTGATTTAATGCAGTGATATATCTAAATAATTGGGAATATAATGGGATTCAAGGTGATCCATGGTGATCTTATGGCTATTTAAGTGGGATTTGATTGGATATGACGGTGATGTATATAATGATGATTGAATCATGATATAATGGGAATATGATGGTACTTTATCATGTGACTTAATAGATTATTTATGCTTAATTATCCTGGATTATCCTCGGGAGATAATGGGACCTAATGGAAATGGGATTTCGCCTATGCAGATTTATATGATGGTGATCTTATGGTAGTAGAATTGGGGTCGAATTCATGGTGGTTCAATGTGATTTCATGGGATTTAAGGGTGAGTTTCACCATTTAAATGGGGATTTAGATGTTTAAAATGCTGGTTTTCTGAACAATTGGGATTCAGCTGTGGAAAACTGGGCACCATCAAACATTACCATCCAACGATCAAAAAAAGGTGATGTCACATGATTTCATGATGAAAATGGTGGATTTAACTGTCAAACATGGTGATGAAAACACCAAAAATTACGATACCGTGAAAACTTGGGAATTAACCAATAAAGGTTGTATGTTTAATGGGTACAGTCTACATGAGCAACAAGGTGTGTTCTCCAGATAAGGTCGAAATGGTGACATTGACTTGAAGCAGAAGACAGATGATGATGGTGTTTCTACAGCTAAGCCCCCCAATCTGAAGAGCATGTGCCCCTTATTTGAGAAATAGTGTCTCATCAATTTGGTCTTTTTTCAAGCATTCAAATTGTCAATTTTGATACCACCACCCCAAAAAATATGCCTATAGACATAGATATGATATGGATATGGACATAATTATATATATATAGAGATACAGACACACACATCCCCTTTCGCCACACCTATCCAGCAGTTGCCATGTCACCTGCCGTGCCGTGCCGAGTTTGGTGTTGCGCAACGGCGCTCAGAGCCCCGAAGCTGTCGCGAGAGCCAAGACGTTGAGCGAGGCCCAACGGACGTCATGCCTCGAGCTGGGTGGGCCACTGGCCTCGAGTTGTTTGGTTGGGGTTAGCCAAAAAACAGGGCTGGAATCTGAAGGTGAAACACTGGTTGGTGGTTTGGATCATTGCTTTTATGACTTTCCATATACTGGGAATTTCATCATCCCAACTGACGGAGTCATATTTTTCAGAGGGGCGGGTAGGTATACCACCAACCAGAACATGGTTAAACCATCAAGAAATGGGAATTTCGTGGGTTTGGGCTGGGTAAACGGGGGGATTCCCAAATTTATGGATTTCAACAAAATGGTCGAATGACTTGGACGATTTGGGGGTGCCCACATTTTAGGAAATAGGAAGATATATACAATATATATAATATAATATAATATATTTATATATATATAATATATCTAATATATATCTAATATATCTAATATATACAATATATATATATTATATATATAATATATATATAATATAATATATCTAATATATATCTAATATATCTAATATATACAATATATATATAATATATAATATATATATAATATAATATATATAATATATAATATATATATATATATATATAATATACATATGTAATATATAATATATAATATATATGTAATATATATAATATAATATATATATATATATAAATATAATATATATAATGTATCTAATATATATAATATATACAATATATATAATATATATATTATATCTAATATATATAATATATAATATATATATAGACATAATGGGAATACAATGGGATTTAATAGCACAACTTATTTTTATGGCTACGACCGATCATGGGTGTTGGGATATAGAACCTAGGTTCTATTATTGTGTTATTGTATAATGGGTAGAATATGGTGGGGAGATAAATGATATGATATATGGCCATGTGGCAATTTATTTTCAGAAGTCTGGTTGGTGTTCCAGCATAATTATCAATTTTGAAACATATTTTCACAGAATTGGATGATGGGAAAATTTACAGGAAATCCCTATATTCAATTGTAAAAACCATGGTTTCCGGTTAAGATTTTCCCTTAAACCAATCCCATGATATTTAGCTATTGAAAATGGCCATAGAAATCGTGAGTTTTCCCATTAATAGCATGGTGGTTTTCCATAGTTTTTTGTATGTTTACCAGAGGGTGGGACAATAAAACAAATACACAATATTGTGTCATATCCACAACCAACAATAAGAATTATCCACTTTGAAACATATCCAACATATCTAGGACAAGTTTTTTTGGACGTGTTGAAACCATACAATCAAAACTTCTTTGTTGCCCCGGTCCCAGTGATTCTTCGTTGCAAGGGGAAAGGGCAGGAATACAGACTCTGCACAAGATCTGGTTATGTTATGTTATGTTGTGGTATATGATATATATATATATATATATGTATTTTATGTCATGTTATCTTACGATTATTGTGTTTTTTATTATTTTCAATTCCTAAGATCGACGCCGTGGTTTGATGTTTAGTGGTCACCAACTTGGAACAAGATGTGGGGCCTTTTTTGCAGGGGCCTTGCTGAAAGTGTTCAGATGTAGATCGCAGGTTTGGGTTTTTTTACATGGGCCCAGGTATGCCCATTTTTTCAAGGGAGGTATGTTTCAAATCTACCTTCTGGTTATTTAACATAGCCATGGAAAATGGGCCATTTATAGATGGTTTACCAAACTTTAAAATGGTGATTGTCCATGGCTATGTTAAATAACCAGATGGTAGATGTTCAATGATTTTGGTACGTCCAGACCAGGTGCAGTACTAATAAATCTGTTGGGTGTTGGGATGCGGGCCGCGCTTGGTGTTCAAATTCAATTTCTTTCATGGAGATATGGTTGACCTCGCACGTGACTCCAAGGTTGGTGGCAGCTCATTTGCTCTTGCAAACCTAGTGGCTGATGTTCATCCACTTTACGAAACGCAGATCATCGGCTCGTGCATGCCCGACCTTCGCCAGCCAGCCCAATGTTATCCAATTGTGGTGCCAGAAGGACCGGGGATGCTTTCAATGTCAAGGTCTAAAAGGGTTTTCTGGCGTTCAAGCCATCATGGATACTGTGCCAAGCCGTCAGATTGTTTTCGTCTGTTGCTTTCTGATGACAGAAGCCACTCAGAAAAGGGGACGTTCATCAGATTCCCACAGGCAAACCTAACACAAATGGCTGGTTTTGTCGCAGAATCAACCAGTTTCCACTGGTTTCCGCTGGTCAGATTTGCAGATTCGCAGCAAGTGAATTCTGCAGGGCTCAAAAAGACCTGGAGGAATTGGTGCGGGTCATATTGACGAGAGTTTTCAGGTGAACAACACAGGGAAGGTAAGAACCCCAACATGCCATCGAGTTCCAAGCCATGCCAAGCCTTCCCAATTTCAAAGGTTGACATGTTGGGCCAGCTTTGGCTAAAAATGTTTCCTATGTGAGGGGTTGCTAATTTAGTCGCACATGCTTGTCGCTTGTCAGTTAATGAAGTCCCGCCTCCTAAAGAGTTCAAGGGGGCTAGTTTTTGGATGTTTTTGGTATCCCCAATTCTGCCAAAATCTTTTTACAGGGGAGATAGGCGCAAAGGTTTGTCTTCAGACCACAATAGGTGTATATATGTGAAGAAAATAAACGGAACATAGGGCATTGTGAACCCTAGCATCAGTTGATGATCAGCAGGTGCTTTGCGTGGTTTGCAACGGAATCCAAGAATTTCCTCAAATTGATGGCAGACAATGATTTTAGAAAAACAGTTTGCTTATATGTTTCTATGACATTTGACGTGAAATGTGTTCATGTTTGCTACAGACTAGCGACCCCCTGTTTTTGATTGTTTACTACAGTGATGACTATGGATGATATAAACACGTATAAACACAAGCATGGGAGTGTTGACAATATGGAGACGAATTGGACCTATCATGACACAATATGTTTTTTTTTCACACGTAGCTTGCTGGAAATTTCCCCATGTAGTTCGATGATTTTCCTGTATTTTTCGATGTGTATGGAGGTTTCCTAAGTCATAGGGGTACCCCCAAATCATCATCCGATTTTCCCATGGAACTAGTCACCATCCAGCGAGCTATTGGGGTACCCCTCCAGGAAACCTCCATACAGATGATCGTTTAGCTTGGGGCTTTCCCAGCCATGTTTGATGACATCGTACCGGGACCGTACCGGGAGCCGTGCCAAGGCCTTTGTGAATGCCGCCAGGTGGGGCCCCCAAACGATAGCTAAGTTGGTTTATAACTCCAATAACTATGGCCTATAATCCGTATTATAAGTATAGTTACGGCCAAACACCTCGTCTTGCCCGCGCATGTTGGCCCGCCTTCTTCGCATGAGCTGAAAACGTGGTAAAAATGGAATATTTTAGCACTATGGTGAACTTCATGTTCTAGATCAGAACGCACAGCAGAGGGACCTGTGCGGGTTCGTTCCCCATCATCATCATCGTCATCATCATCATCATCATCATCAATGAAGATCTTCAACGAATATAGAAGTTTAACCCCGGTGGGAAACGTAGAAGTTTAACGGGGATGGAAGAATTAAACCCGCCCTTTTTGAAGATCTTCAATGAATGTAGAAGTTTAACTGGGGTGGGAGAATTAAACTCTTATTTATTGATGGCCTTCAATGAATGTAGAGGTTTAACGCGGGTGGGAGAATTAAACCCTTATTGAAGCTCTTGAATGAATGTAGTTCATGCGGGTGGGAGAATTGAACCCTTATTGAAGATCTTCAATGAATGTAGAAGTTTAGCGGGGGTGGGAGAATTGAACCCTTATTGAAGGCCTTCAATGAATGTAGAAGTTTTACGGCGGCAGTGAGTTTGTGTGCATGATGCGATTCAAAACAGGCATTTCATTGCTCTTGAGAACTGATAACATAGGGTATGGGCCAACATCGGCGCGCCAATAGACCAACAAAAGTGGTCCTGCTCACGAAAGTTAAACCATCCCTTTTGGGCGTTGATAATTTTGAACCATACCCTACTATCAGTTCATCATGGGGACACAGTACCCAAATAGATATGGCGATTTTCTCCCATTCGTTTTTTGGTTCCCCATCACTTTTGAGCAATTTTCCCCTGGATTCATCCAGTTCTCCTCCAGAGGCCTCAAGACCCATCGCGCCGTGCGGCCGACAGCTGGGCATAAGGTGCGCAGCTCAGTCCTGAGAATAGTGGTAATTTACGACCATTTTCTTGGTTCACATATGTATAGATATGTGTATATATATATATATATATTTACTTATATATATATATATATATGCAGTATGTACATATATATATATATATATGCAGTATGTACATATATATATATATGCAGTATGTATATATATATATATACACGTATACATATGTGTATATTGTATGTATATATATATATATATCTATCTATCTATTATGCTCATCCTATTCTGTATTTATATAGGTGAGTGACGGCTTTTGTTTGGCGAACTGAAGACTAGCCTCGAGGCGTACCGTTGTCAAAGCTAGCAACACCCAGAAGAACGAGGATGACAGCACGCAAAGCATTTAACTATTAAAAACAACAGCGTGGCCTTGGGGAACGAAGCTAGGACCGAAAAAATAAGACAAAGAAAAGTAGTACAGGAATGGAGAACGAGGTAGAAATACCCCATCGGGTGCGTAACGTACACGATACTTTCCGTCGCTCACACACACATAAATATAAATGTATGTATATAAATATGTATGTATGTATGTATGTAATGTAATGTAATGTAATGTAATGTAATGCAATGCAATGCAATGCAATGCAATGCAATGCAATGCAATGCAATGCAATGCAATGCAATGCAATGTAATGTAATGTAATGTAATGTAATGTATGTAATGTAATGTAATGTAATGTAATGTAATGTACTGTACTGTACTGTACTGTACTGTAATGTAATGTAATGTAATGTAATGTATGTTTGTATGTCTGTATGTCTGTATGTATGCCTGTATGTATGCCTGTATGTATGTCTGTAGTCTGTCAGTCTGTCAGTCTGTCTGTCAGTCAGTCAGTCTGTCTGTCTGTCTCTCTCTCTCTCTGTCTCTCTGTCTCTCTGTGTCTCTGTCTGTCTATCTCTGTCTGTCTGTCTCTGTCTGTCTGTCTCTGTCTGTCTGTCTGTGTCTGCCTCTGTCTGTCTGTCTCTGTCTGTCTGTGTCTGTCTGTGTCTATCTGTGTCTGTCTGTCTCTGTCTGTCTATCCGTCTGTCCGTCTCTGTCTGTCTCTGTCTGTCTATATCTGTCTATGTCTGTCTATGTCTGTCTATGTCTGTCTATGTCTGTATGCATGCATGCAAGTCTTGTATTTGAATTACTGTGGGTAATTTCGCATACGTGTTGCTGCGTGGAAGTAGACAAGTAGATAAAATGCCCGCTGACTTTTGCCAAATACCAATGCGTAGACAAGCACCTACTGTGGCCGGGCAATTTGATTCTCGGAGGTTTTGTACATGCGCATATGTAATGCAACTTAGCGTACTGCAATGTCATAATGCAATGTATTGTATTGTAGTTTAATGTAATGTAATTAATGCAAAGTAATGTAATGCAATGTAATGTAACGCAATGTAATGTAATGTAATGTAGTGTAATGTAATGGTATTGTAATGTGATGTAGCGTAATGCAATGTAATGTCAGACATGCAATGTAACGGCGTAGTGTAACGCACTGCATTGCAATGCAGCGTAAGGTAACGGCAAGCATCGGCATGCAATGGTGTGTAATGTACGATGGTATGTAATGGCTTGTATTGGTACGTAGCGGTGTAACTGTATGTATTGGAATGTAGTGGTATGGAACGGTATGGGACGGTATGGAACGGCATGGAACAGTATGAAACGGCATGGTGTGGTATGGAGTGGCATGTCATGATATGATTGGTGAGATATGTTATGTATGTATGTGCGTGTGTTTGTTTGCACGTATTTTCATATGTGCATGTATTTTTGTATATCTGTAAGCAAATCGTTTTTTTTCTTGAATATATAGATATGTGCATATGCATGTACATGCCTTTTCTGTTTGTGTATGTACATGAGCAGTAGATATTTCCAAGCAAAATGAAATACAACAATCATGCATGACTGAATGGAATTACAGACAAGGCCAACTCAGCACCCCCCAAACTCGTTCTTGGGATCCATCTCAAGTGGAAGGCATGGGAACCAGGAATAGCTGCAGATGTGGGTCGCCGAATTCCGGTCTCCAACGATCTGCTATTTGATGGTCTCTGTCAGAACGGGTCTCAAGCTGCGCGCTTGGAGGGGGATTATCGTGCCAATTGATTCCGATTGATGTCCCCGAAGAACTGGTTGCAGCCTTCACTGGTGACTCTGGTTCTGGTTCGGTTTCCATCCCCTTCACTGAATTCGCACCACAGTGTCTGCCACAGAGGACAACTGTTGTGTAAGACCGAAGAAAAACTCTCATTTAGTTCGATGATCTCCATTTATTTGGGATATTTCATAGTAGCCAGGCATGTTTGATGACACCAAAGGGTACAAAACTTTTCACGGAGAGTCTCCACTTGGCTGCGGATGATTCGTTGGCTCCGGTTACGATAGTTAGATCCTGGAGTGAGCAGCTGGATAGAGGTGGCAGTGATGACCACAATGATTCTGCTATTGCTGATGGGTGGTCCGCTGGTCTCACAATAGCTTTGTACTAAAAGCTGTATTGCATTCCTCTCTGCCATGCGTCTTGTTTTTTTGCGAAATATATTCCTGCGTGATTTTGTCTTGTGCTTCTATGTCCTTCTGCTCTATCCATTTCTTTGCCTGTTTATTTTGTTCTTTCTCTTCGGGCCTTTTTCCTCTCTATCTTCCATTCCATCATCCTGCCCCTGGCGTTGTGAGCCTTTCTTTTGTGAACGTTGACATAACTGCAGGAGATCGCGAGATTGCAAAGAATTGAACTAATGAGTTGGACATGAAAATGTTGAAATTAGTTATTTAATGTTGAGCGCATATGCTTTCAATTGTTTGGTATTTGAACATCAAATAATATAGTGGATGGAAGAAATCCTGCACCAATTGGCAACCGTTAGGTAACTATGAAACACTGTAAATCATGGGATTATAAGGGGATAAACCATATACCAACTGGTGCAGGATTTCTTCCATCCACAGTATGTTAGCACGTATGTGAATAAAATGAAGGATTGGGTGATAACGGTTTTAGAGAATTACATGGATCAAAGAGATACATGTGGTGGCAGTAAAAAAAGAAATCTGGCAGCGAGAAGGTTGCAGAGATGGGTCAGATAAAAATAATTTTGATACAGATTTGATTGAGAAAATATAAATTTGCTAGGGATCGGTTTGAAATAAAATGATATATGTGAGATATTCCGTATTTGATAGGTTTTAGCTGCGAAAATTTACCGGACAAAAGTCGGGGCTTATAACGGCAAAATCTTGAATTTTACCCGGATTGATAATGAATATTCGAGCAAATAAAAATAATGATAATAATAATTACGATGAGAATAATAATATTGGGTCGATGTTGAAACAAATATCGATGATAAAATCTTGTGCTAGATCGTGGTATGCCTACCATATGGTTAGTGCTTATAATTTTAATTTATTGATGTATTTTTTGGTATTTCGTATAGGTATACGATACTTACCTATTATATTTTTGTGGATTTATTTATTATATTCCCAAAGGTGAAAATCGTTACAATTGTAGATTTTTCTTGGAATTAGGTTGATAGATAAATTTTAGATAATCGTTGCGGTCGTTGCGTTTAGGTGGAAATTTAAAATTTTGAAAATGGTAAGAATTATTGAATTTTTTTAAAATATAATTAATATTTTTCTTACTATTATACGGAATAATTATAATTAAATTATTATTTGTATATATAAATATTATAATTTTAATATTTTAAAAAATAAAATAAAATTATAATATTTTATATATAAATTATAAATATAAAGGTATATTTTTGCAATGATTTAGGAAATTTATAAAATAAAAATATATTGGAAAATAATTTTTATAATATTGTTTTTTGTAATTAATAAATATATAATTATTTAAATTTATATGATTTTAAATAAATAATATATTGGATTATAAAATTATGGAAATATTTAATATATAATTTTATTAAAAAATAATATGTTGATATATTTTTTTTTATATATTGATAATTTGGGTAAATGATAAGAAATTTTTTTAGATTATATTTGTTTTAATAAATTTTGATTTTATTTAATTATTTGATTTATTTATATTATATATATAAGAATAATATAATAAATTAATAATAAAATATAAAAAAATAATATTGAATAATATATAATAAATTAATTTTGAATTTGATAAAAAAATTATATAAAATTATATTTAATTATTAATTATATTTTTATTTTAAAAATATATATATACCGTTAAAAACAAAGTTAGGATGTGATATTGGCTTCGCGTGATGGTGACCCGTTTGCCTCCCTCTCTCCCCCCGGTAGTCGCATTCTAATTGAGGAAACACCTGTAAATATATAGAAACACAGTTAGAATGCGGCGCTAAAATTGGTAAGAAAATGTAAGTTTTGATTGGTATTTTACAGGTGAAATATAGTTAGAATACCTCTTCCTTTTCTTTTATATTGTTCCTTACCCTTCCTTTTCTTCTATGTTTTTTTTATTAATTTATATTTGTTGTAGTTTCCGGGAAGGCATTTTATTTGTTGTTTTCCGCACTGTAGCCATATTTTCTGATCCGTAGGGAACCTGGAATGCCCTTGTCTCTTTTCCGATCTTATCCTCTTCCCTTTTCTCCTCCTTTTCTTCTATATTGTTCCTTACCCTTCCTTTTCTTCTATGTCTGGATTTATTGATCTATACGTACTATAATTTCCGTAGGTATTTTATCTGTTGTTTTCCCTACTATAACCATATATTTCTGACCCGCAGGGAACCTGGAGTACCCTTGTCTCTTTTCCGATCTTATCCTCTTCCTTTTTCTCCTCCTTTTTTTCAATATTGTTCCTTACCCTTCCTTTTCTTCTATGTTTTTTTTATTGATTTATATTTACTGTAGTTTCTGGGGAGGCATTTTATCTGTTGTTTTCCCTGCTGTAGTCGGATGTTTCTGACCCGGAGGGACCTTGGAGCGCCCTTGTCTCTTTTCCGACCTTATCCTTTTCCCTTTTCTCCTCCTTTTTTTCTATATTGTTCCTTACCCTTCCTTTTCTTCTATGTTTTTTTTATTGATCTATATCTGCTGTCGTTTCCGGGGAGGCATTTTATTTGTTGTCTTTCCTACTGTAGCCAGATGTTTCTGACCCGCAGGGAACCTGGAGTGTCCTTGTTTTTTTTCCGACCTTATTCTCTTCCCTTTTCTCCTCCTTTTTTTCTATATTGTTCCTTACCCTTCCTTTTCTTCT
>Ga0126342_10003576_pt1 | contig 25784 bp, 20 predicted proteins | sample Cyp1metagenome_FD_92528 | JGI IMG/M metagenome (GOLD analysis project Ga0126342, IMG submission 92528) | Coral microbial communities from Lord Howe Island, Old Settlement Bay, Australia - Cyphastrea 1 metagenome | ecosystem: Host-associated > Invertebrates > Cnidaria > Coral ... | reverse complement strand
TTTTGCATGACAAAAAAAACATGTTCCCTACAAAAGTACTCTTGGTTTTTATAAGATTCAAAAGTTCTACAAAAACACAGCCCACCTACAAAAGTATGTGCTCAAGCTCGGTTTGGGAAAGCACTTTTCTTATTGAAATTGAGCTCGCCGGGGCCCTCAAGCACAGCCTTTTGGTAGTGGAAATTTTGACCCCCATGAAAAAGGTAGGTCACAGACCTCATTTTGTCAGTCACAACCAGCTGAAAGATGCGCCCCAGTCATAGCTCCAAAAAAAATCGGATGGTCAAGAACTGCACCCTCTGGTAAATTAACATGAACTATGGAAAATCATCATTTTTAATAGGTAAATCAACTATAAATGGCCATTTTCAATAGCTATGTTAAATTACCAGAGAGTAATGAATATAATATCCATACAGATTATCCCAGTATATCATAAGATTATATAAGATTCATATAATATATAGCTGGGACATGCTGGGACAGTATCCATTATAGAACTCGAATTGAATTGGATGATTCACACATGTTCAAACTACCGAAATGAACACAAGTGATTCGCTGGGTCTTCCCACAGGGCCATATCATCCTGATCGACATTTGGAGGTGGCTCCGCCTGATGCACCGGTGGTCAAATGCCATGGACATCAGCGCCTTCGAAGAATCTTGAGAAATAAAAAGAAACCTCCAGCATATTGGGGTAAAAATGGGTCAAATAATCTATGAATATCCCTGGTATCTCCTGTAGATCTTCCCAAACTAAATCCATGTGGAAACATGAAGTTGTTGGTCAAGCTGTTGGGGTAGCAACGGACCCCTGAGCCCGCTTGGCCGTGTTTTTGGGGGTCGGCCATGTTGATCCCGAAAATCTAAAATGAGACGAACATCTCAATCTCAGCCTCGCCATGGCTGTCTGAAACTAGGCTACACCATTCCATCCACTGATTCATCATCATCATCATCATCATCATAATCATCATCATCATCATCCTGGATCTTCCTGTATTATCCCGATGAAATCGCCGTGGGGAGGTATATTTACCTACCTTGGCTTTCTGGCCTTGTGCTTCTTGGCAAAAAGCTGCCCCATGGCGAAAAAAGGCTGGGCTTGGAGCGTTAAGGCCTAGGCCTACAGAGCTGCCATCACGGTGCTGCGTGTCATTGCTGCCATGACTGGCTATCTTTTGACGTCACCGTTGAAGAGGCAACATATAGCCCACGAAAGCAGTTCAAAAGAAACCAGAAGCTGCATTTGATGGAGATGGAATCTCCAGGTATCAATGGACTTCCGCATGTGGCTGGAAAATAAGCTCAAAAGCTGCAGAAAAATCGCAAGTACTGAAGTTTCTGCAGGGTCTGAAATGAAGGAGGCCAGGAAAAGACACGCAAGACCGTTGCAAAAGGTACAACCCGAAGTTGGAGCATAGGCCAGAACAAGACAACTTGTTGGAATGTTTGGGGTTCCTCAAAAAAATAAACTTGACACACCTCAACGGCGCGTCCCAGGATCCAAAAATAACTATTGTATCATATTCTGTCCAGTTGGTGTTTTGAATGTCTTTCAGGCCTATAAGTGGGCATCTGTCAATACTTGTGCACACTTAGGTGTTTCTGGATATTTGATGACGGACGGCAAAGGATTAGAATAGAACCCAAGAATTCTGCTCGCTGCCTTAACCAGCGTTGGGTGTAGATATTTATATATAATATCTTATAATATCGTACATGTAGTCAAGAGAAAGGGCAAGTCCAGAACAGGTCCGCTGAATGGGGATCGATGGGAAATTCCGCGCTTCGGAACTTTTCATGAAGAACCAAGAATTCCAGCCAGCCAAACAGCCAAACAGCCTGGAGCGGAGCGTCGCAGCGTCGTGACGCATGTTTCAGCAGAGTCAGGTCTTTGAGCGAATGGCCGCACGCCAATCCACGGAGATCTCCTGACAGGGGATGACTCAGCAACTTTGCCTGTAGGGATGCTGATCAAAATGGTGGTCTTGATATAGAAGACTTTGAATCCACCAAATCACTTAAAAGTATACAAAGTCGTTGTTTGATGTTGTTTGTGTTGTTTATGGCTCTAACAATGAATCTCATTCGTGGATATTTGTGGTACCTGGCACCTCTATGTTTTGGAGAAGCCACGAATGGCTGATGCCGGGCCTCAAACATTGGCTCCAGCGCCACCCCCATGAGACTCACCGATCTGCAAATCTGAACTGTACAGCACCTGTCCCGGAGCCTGGCAAGTTGGCCAAGTTCCGAGTTCGCCAAGGGTCCCATGGGTCGGTTTTAGAAACGCCAAGGGGATGGTGAGGTGATGACGATGGCAGCTATGGCTTTCCCAGTAGAACATCGCCCAACTCCCAGTACGACCAGTGGTGGAATGTGGTGGAACCATCTCCAGATTCTCCAGTTTCAAAGTATTTCAAAGTATATAATTAGTGTTTAAAATCCCCAAATGGGACCCTGCCCTGATTTGGCAAAAAGAAATCACCAATCTCTCGCACACTCAGGCACTTCAAGAATGGGATGGCTCACCACTAAAAATGCATCAGCTATTCAGCTATCCTTCTCGGGGTCTTGAATTTGGATCCGGTCCCAAGGGCTGTGTTCTTTGTCATCTGGAAAGAAAGACTAACTCATCTTGACCCAACATCGGCTCTTTGATCCCTTCGCTCATCCCAGAGTTCTCCCCGCCTTGTTGTTTTTCATGCTGGGCCCTTTTGGCCCAAGCTTCCTCTGCATCGCCGCCTGGAGATACGAACCATCCAACAGTGTCAGATTCCCCCTGACTATACCGATTGGATGTGCCATCCGAGTCAATAGCCGTGGGAAAAGCTGCATAAAATTTGATCTTAAGCATCAAAACTGATGATAGAACCAAAAAAAAACGTAAAAGATGATGATTGGATAATCAATGATCATCAACATCCATGAATCATGCCATGTTTAACGCTTGAGAATGTGCCCCACTTCATTTTTTTCCTCCCCAGGTGATCCGTCGAGGCATCACCGGCATCACCGGCATCACCGGCATCACCGGCATCACCGGCATCACCTTCTCCTGCTCCAAGCGCTGCTTCTCCTTCTGTTCTTTGGTTTGCCTCAGTTCTTCGGGTACCGAGGGAGTTTTTGACCGAGTCTTGGGCGCCAGGCAACGTCTGGTGTGGCCAGTCTGGCGTCTGGTTCAAAACACTGTTGTGCAAAACACAATGGAGACCTGCAAATTTGCGAATATTTTGAGGAACTGCAACCATGTAATTTTGGTTAATGTTCGCCCATACTCATCACTTCGCCAGCTAAATAACGTCAAGTTGATGGGTCAACCCCCTGTTTCCTTCAGCGAAAACATCCATCAAACAGGGGTTTTGCCACTTAGTGGAGGTGAAACCCCTACATTCCGATGTGTTTTTGCTTTAACCGGCAATGTTTTTTTGCTTTAACCGGCCATTCTTGTTGGTTCATCTTCTTTGGCTCTTAAATCCCTATGTTTATCATGTTTGATTGGTGGTAAAATCCCAAAGACTCCCGACTAGTTTGCTATTTTGGTTCTCTCCCTATTTCATGGTAGCTTGAAACGGCAATGGTTCTGGCCCTGGGTAGAACAACCAATACACATACATACATTCCTGCTGACTATCTCGCAAGTCAAAATCGAGTGATGGTGAAATTCTAATGTTGTACGATAAAATGTCCCAGAAAACAAGCTGTTTTCCAGAAACGGGGGATTTACCCTCCAATGTAAGGCCATTTCACTGAGGTAAATAATGATCATCTTGATTTTTCACACCGAACTGGCCGTCTCCGGGTCTGAAAATAGAGTGGCCCATTCCATCCCTTGGCGAATCGTCCAAATCTCCTTCGGTCTAAACTGAGCATAACTTGCGGCGCTTTTGCTCCCCCATTTCCAGACACACCTAAAAATAATGCTGTTGCCGATACCCTCTGGTAATTTAACACAGCTATTGAAAATTGCCCATTTATAGTTGTTTTACCTATGAAAGATGGTGACTTTCCATAGCAATGTCACATGATATCCCCACCGTATCCCCAGTATGGTTGACGACCATGAAGTGGTTGGATGTATGAGCCACATGGCCATTGTCCCATGACATTCTCCCATGACATACCCACTTGGCCATCTTAACCCAACTATCATATTGTTAGTTCATGTTAGTTCTGAGTTATAAACCTACACACACATATAGCATACATCATACAGTAAAAACAATACATTTTGCATTGATCATGCATTAAATACATCTTACATCATCTTACAATAGATATATATATTATACACTAATTTATACACGCATTATTCAGGTGCATATACAATATACATTCATGATTTATATAGTATTCATTATTCATGTTCGATATCTTACCTCAGTAAACATCCCCAGCCATCTCTCGAAACTGCACGAGTTTCCAAGGCACTGCTCCAGCATCATCGCCTTTTCCGAGGCGGCCGCCTCGGCCGCGGCCTCGAGGCGGCAGAAAACGCCGAACGGAGTTTGATCCGTGGGTGAAGCCACAGCAATATGTTACATAACTCATGTTAGTTATACAACCATAGTAATTTGGCAGTGTGTCAAAACCTTCAAAATAGCTGGTAAATGGATGGTCATTCTCCTAAAAATGGTATTAATAGGTATTGAGCCATACCCATGTTAGTTATACAACCATAGCAATATAAGATCCCTATTCTTAATAATATAAGCATATTATGGAACATATATTCTATATGATGCGTTATGATGCATATATGTGTTTTCTTTACTAGTATTATATATGTAATAGTCGTTATCTTATAGTGTAAGAATGGATCATCAGTATAACATGATTATAGACATAGATATGACCCTGATCACTTAATCATATTATGAATATATATATATATTTATTTATTGTGTTTATAAATTTATTTATCTACTTATTTATTTATTGTATAAGCATTATAATGACCAGAAGTGGAATATAATAAGGATCAAGACAATATTGCCATAGTATGGATCAGACATAATAGATATTATATGGTTTATGGATATTATATATGTACTATTATCTAGATGATTTCCTTGTTTATATAATATAAATCATTATAGATAATAATAACAATAGGTAATAATATGCATCTACGATAACTTATCGTGATCCATCATGATGGAGTATTGTTAGAGTGAGATAGTAAGAAGAACCTGTCATAGAAAACATAGATCTATAACATATTTCTCATTGTAATATATTTGGTGTGATAATGATAATGATTGTTTTATAATAAACCCAAACCCAGAAACCGTACTCCATATCCTCCCAAAATAGTGTACAAGTTTATGGCATTGAGTTTATCAGAGTATACTCTTTTTGCAAATGATAATGACAATATATAAACGTTTGCATATATGATATGTATATGGGTATGTACTTGTCTTCCATGGTTTAAGATACGTAGAGAAAACTAGTTGGATTTGTATATGGGATTATATGATATCATATGGGTATAATCTATATATATATCGTACATAATCATAAGGTATGTATGTATATATATATATATATTATACACATGTCATACATGGGGCGTTTGATCAGAGTTTGTCTTAAAATTGGGCATACCCTGGAATTGTCACTAATAGGGAGTATGATGTTAATCAGTAGATTTCTTGGGGAAACAAAAGACATACTTTTGGACACCCTTCGGGCCTGTTGCTTCATCGATATCCCCGTTGGTTTTCCGGTACTACTTGGTGAAATATGGCCTTATCCCAGCTTTTCATGTGATTGTCCCAAACAACCAAAACCAGTCAAAATCTAAGGTTGAAGGGCTCAAAAGTCCTGCAGAGGAAACGGCAAGTGGAAAACAAAACATGAAGAACTGGCTATGCACCGTTTAGTCACAAATCCTTCCACCTTCTTAAGCAGAAATGCCGTCTTGTTTGCTTCATTGGTTGCTGTGTAGATCACTGATTGGTGCCCAAGCACCTCTTCTTCCTCCGCCAATTCTTTGGCTTTCTTGAGCTCCTGGGAAATCCCCTGACTGGATGGTAAATTTCATACTGCTGATATCATGTCGAGTCAAAATACTGGAAAATAAAAAAACAGCTCTAGCTGCAACCAACGTAAGAAAGCATCGCTTGGGAGTGTTGCGTTGCTTCATCCCAGAAACCAAAGCCAAATGGGTGGTACTGGTATGTTTCGCTGTAGCCTTGGATTCAGTTTGACCCAAAGCCATTTCTTGAGTTTGCCCCTGGCGGCATCCTTTTCTCGGTGCTTCTTCTCAAGCTTCCTCCTGTGGACGTGAGTGAAGGGTTATTTACTGACCCTGCACTGGACACCCCAGCGTTTGTTTCATTGATTTTCCTAGGAAAATTGATACGGTCCATTATCAGCTTCGATGTTTTGATGGTAACTCACATCTACCTTTTTTTATTGAAGGATACATCTCCCACACTCCGCACCTCAGTTTCTCCTCTTTCTTGTTTTTCTTATCCTCGGCAGCTCAGTACATGTCAACCCAGCTTGGTGACATTCTGATTGATTCGGCTTGCGGCTTGTGATGGCTTGTGATATCCCCATCTGTGTTTCCAAATTTGACCATGTGGTGGTGTGCGAAATTCGAGAGTTAACCCCATAAATTTCAATCCAATAGGAAAGCTGATGATCAACTAGCTGAGTTGGCGTGTTCCGAATTTTCAGACAGACCCATGCTCCAACCATATGTCCAACAGCCAAGAGGACTATTCCCAGGCAAGGCTCAACTTGGTCCTGGTAATTGATCTTCAGTCTCTGCACCACCTCGCAAAGTTTCCCATCTGCAGCCCCCACCGAGCCCTTTCAGTTCAGAAGGTGCCTGTGCTGCAGATGTTGCAATCCAATTTTCTCAACTTTGCTAGTGCTTTAACATTTCAAGGCACGCTGTGCACCATGGATCCCACTTAGAAGCAGGCTCAAAATTCGACTTAGATAGATGACCCTGGTCTTTGTGTGTTTCTTGTGTCTCTTTCCTTATGGCTATGAATCAAAACTCTGGTACCCTTCTCACTTGAAAATAGCTGGGTTTTTCCAGGATGTTCATCACCCTCAAGATCAAGTTGGTTATAATTGGTTACCATCTGGTTATTTAACATAGCCATGGAAAATCATGGAAAATCACCATTTTTAATAGATAAACCATCTATAAATGGGCCATTTTCCATGGCTATGTTAAATAACCAGAGGGTATATATCCCATAATCTTCCCATTGATATTCCCAAAGATCCGGTATTATGTATTGGTATTTCATAGGTGTTGACCCATCACCATATCTGCAAACAAGGAACCTCCCACTGCTTCCTGAGGCAACGAGGCAGCTGAGTGTTAAATAAAGGCTCCAAAGCTCTGCCGGTGCCGGGTTCGCCCGGAGTCAGCCCTGCCCCTAATCTTTTTTACATCAAGAGGGTGCAAGTCATATCACGCCATAATTCCAGGACACTGCAAAATAATATATATATATATACATAATATCATATCATATGAATATAGTATTATCTACATATCTGTGTATTCTAATATTATATAATGATGTTCCATATTTATACATTGTAATACTGGTTGATTCTCTGCATATGTGGGTCCAAACAGGTGCCGCAGCGATTCGATGCGCACACCCATCTTTGAAAGATCCCCATTCATATGCATTAATGTCCATTATATCAAATTATATCCCATTAATATCTATATATGTATATATACATATATACATATGTATATATAATTATATATATATATATATCCAATTGAAACCCCTTAAAAAACAAAAAAAAACAACAAAAAAAACATCAAAAAACCTTAACAAAAACCCATCACACCTATATCCTTTACCCAGTAGATGCCATTACCATCCCATTACCCATAGATTATTCATATCCATCAACCCCCAAATACAATGCCCATCGCTTAAACATTCCCATTAATATCCATGCATTGTCCCATTATATCCGTTATCGATAATAATAATAATATTAGGATTACCCTCTAGTCATTTCACATAGCTATGGACAATTTGCCTAGTCAGACTATAGATGGTTTACCGTTGAAAATCATCATTTTCCGTAGCAAACCGTTGAGTTGCCAGCGGGTACAGCCAACGAGTTCCCACAAAATTTAGCTCCGTGAGTTCCCAGCCATGTTTGATGACGGAGGGTATCCAGCCGTATCATTCCACTATCATCTCATCATCCTGCGAAGCATTCATCCAATTCTCCCCGACCAGATATATCCCCAGATGTAGAAGGCAAGCACTACCCTATGGTAAATAAACATAGACCCTGAAAATGACCAATTTTTAGTGGAAACTAATCTTCCAACCCCTATCTGCCAGGGTCTACACCCTGTACCGGAGTGGGTATGATTTTTTGGTTTTAAAAAAAACACCCCTGTATCATCACAATGGGACAATAAAGAAAGTGTGAACACCTGCAGATGCTTCTTTTGAAAGCCCCTACCCAACCAGCCTGCAGATAGGGAAGGGTACTATTCCAATATTAATGTTATGTGTTATCATAAACCCAATTAGTATGCTTAATATTATGTAGTGGTTAATAATACGTCATTATCATTAAATCGCCTTTGTATCATAATAGGACAATACAAACCAGAGTTATAACCACCATCAATCACAAGTTGGGATATCACCCCATAGTTTATTATATACCCAATTGGAAATCTATCCCTCACTGAAAATCATCCCATGATCATGATAATACCACTATTAAATGGGAACATTATATCATATCACCAATAATAAATGGGATAAATGATACCCAGTGTGAATAATCTCATTAAATCAACCATTGATTAGACATAAACCTAGTCTATTGATAAACCACTAATGGGATACCCAATTGAAAATGATCCCAATCACCATGAAAAATCACCATCACCATTAAATCGCCATTGTACAAACCACTACTGGTTGGTGGTGTCAGCCCCTGAAAAATATGAAAGTCAGTTGGGATGATGAAATTCCCAACTGAATGGAAAGTCATACAAGTCATGTTCCATTCACCAGCAACCAGTTATAGTTATACCATAATGTGGTAAACTGGTAAACCCAATAGTAAACCATCCGGTAACCATCCCCAAAATCAGCATGAATGGGTTAAGGAAACCATCCCTAATAAACCACACACACCCCTCCGCTGGAACCGCGACCACAGCGTCTTGGTGAAGGCATCCGCCGCCGTGGCCGTGCTGAGCCCCGCCTTGGACGTCACGCCGTCCGGCGCCGCGGAGGCCCCGGCGCCTCGGCGACGCGCAACGGCGACGCAAAGGGTTTCAGAAAACTGGGACATTCACCATGAGAATCCGTGAAAATCCGTGAAAATCCGTGGACAAATTGGAGTTGACCAGGAAAAAAAAGGTGTAACTCGTCAAATTGAGGGATTTGACTCAACAAGTATAAGGTATTTCACCACAAATGCTGGAGATTTCACCAAGAACATGCACCAAATATGATCAGCATGAGGAGATATGAAGAGTCAGTAGAATTTAATCATCAAATATCTGTATGCGTCCAAACCCTGTCCGTATCCTGATATCCTTTTAAACACCAAGATATCTGGTCAATGGATGTCCATCCCCACGATGGTCCCATAGGTATTGACTATTGACCCATCACCCTAGCGATTTCGGCACCGGGACGTCAGACCAAAAGTGTAGGGGTCCTCCAAAAAAACTAGAATGAAACCATATGAAACCCCAAACGTCGGGAACGAAGCCACACAAATTGGGGTCTCACCAACAATCTAGCTTGTTAACGAATTATTGAAAATCTGTCAGTGGATCACCAAAAGTCCGGCGAAAAGTTGCGTTTGTTTTTCGAGGATAATCATATAGAATTTATATATGATATAATTAATTATGTGTTTGTCCAAAAATAGGATACCCGGTTAATCAGCATGTTCTTCATTACAAGGGCAATTTCAGGTATACTACGGTATACCCCATGTTTTTAACGCACCCATAGGTGAGAACCCAAAATCTTCAGCTGGTCTGGTTTCCGAACCTCCTTCATCATCTGAGTCTGCGAAGGCATTGAAGCGAGGACCTGGACCCCATATCCCCAAGATTTCCCAATATATTGGCATATTGAGAAGGGTCTCAGCATGTTATAACCAGCAAAAATGGGGGGCTTAAACATGGTTCGACCATCCTGAAATGGGGATAAGTCATGTAATGTCATATAATGTCATATAATATGAATGAACCCCGCGTGGGTCTCGCAACTATTGAATAGATCCCAAACCAAGGTTTCTATACAGGACTATGATTGTTTTTCATGTTTCTTCATATTTGGGGAAGGGATCACCCCCAGGGGTTCACTTCCAAATTCGCCAATCACCAGCCGCCCAGCAGCTGGGGCACCTCCCGCCGCCTTGGGCTTGGGCGCCGCCTTCTTCTGCTTCTTCTCGGAGGCTTCCGAGGCTTCCGACTGGCGACCGCTGGAAAAAGCGTCAGGATCTTCAGGTCAGCCCGATTTTGGTTGGGAGGGGACTGAGGGGACGTCATACTTGTTTGGGCCGTCACCTTATAGGTCAGATTCATATGTTAAAATCTCAAAAAGTCATGATATATCATACATTATCATACATTATCATACATTATCATACTATCAATGCTATCAGTTCAAGAATCAAAACTTGAAACGTTCTCAACCGCACTGCACCACACCTCAGAGGATGAGCTGGAGCTCTTCTTTCTCTTCTTTCCCATCACTGGAGGTTCAACGAAACACGTCCATCGACCTCCGCCCAAAAGGGCCCCTTCAGCATCCTTCAGCCAAACGGCAAACGAAGCCATGACCATTCACTAAAATCATGGGAGCATCCATGGGCCATTCACAACATAAGTTTGCAACAGGAAATACTAATTCGACCTGCTGTCAGTATGAGATTTCCTCGAAACTTAGTCTCCCCCCAAAAAAGAACAAGTTTTTGATGGTTGATGGTTGAGTGTCCCAGCTGCCTCAGCGTCCATTTTCACCCGTGCCAGGCGCCATCCCAGGTCTGCCACCCCCGCAGCCCTCATGAGTGAAATTCAGGAGCTACGTTTCGAGCTGTTCACGGCGCGTTTGCTCCTGGCACGGGTGGCGGTTCACCATGGATCTACCGCAAAGATTCCGATTGTAGGGGAAAAATGATGAAACTGTGGATGAAGATAGATATGGATAGTGAATTGCTAATACTGTGTATTACTATACTAAATTAGCAATAACAGTGGATTTCAATTCACAATCCCTACCACACTCATTGATGATGAAACTGTGGATGTCGGGGTATGTATAATATGGGTCACCTTTTTTGTGACAACTCATGGGGCTGGGAGAGGGTCAAACAACATGGTGGCGGCTGAAATCAAGAACGGAGGGGAAAAGAAGTGCGGCTCATGCGGTGCACTGTCTGTTTTTGGGGAAGATGCGTGTCGTCTTGAGGACTCTGATGATGGAAATTGAATGGAAACATTTATCCATACCAACCCGAATACATGCAGTAATTGTGTTTGCTTGAAACATCTTGAAATCCTATCGCGCAAGTGTCGGAGTAAGAATGGTACATCCACAACTGGTGTCTCACTGCTGTGTTCGCACCCTGCGGATCCACAATCTTCAAGTTCGATCAAAATTCCATGCCATTGGTTTTTACGCAACTTCAGGGACGCCACTGTTGCTTCCAAACACAAAGGGCAGGAAGCACAACAAGAGCCATACTTCCAGAACTTCGACCAAGTTTTGCACATTTGGTCGCAGTACGCATGCTGGCTTGCAGAAAACAAGGCTGGACCTTGGAAGTTAGGCACACTGAACAACATCTCAAATCCTTGTCGGATGTCCGACAGTTCCCTTCCCACGACTGGAAGCCCCTCCTCGATCACTCGCTTGGCTTCAGCACGAGGCACCTGGTCCGATCATCCCTGCACTTAGGCATCATGGTCAATGACAACCCTTGATCTAATCATCAACTAGTCAAACTGTAGAAATTACATGAAATTGGAATATCTAATATCTAATATCTAATATTATCTAATATCTAATATTAATTGAAATTACAAGAAGTATGAGGAATATCATGGAATTTTCACCATATCGCCAGGTTGGGGGATTTTCACCATACGACAGTTTGTCAAATTAAGGCTGTTCACTTGCTCACCGACGCATTAACTACGACCACTAACCGAGATGCACAGGCTGAAAGCTGTACTGGTTAGTCCCTGGACTCACAGTTTGCACTGGTTATATCTGGTTATATCTGGTTACTAATGGGTTCTCAGCATCAATTGTACCATTGTTATCCATTGTTATGAGATGTGTTGAGCCATGGCAGCCATGGCTGAAAGAAACATCACGCGAGACAAAAACTCGACTCCGTTTCTTTGATGATTTTCAAATGTGTTCAATGTGAACCATTGTAAGCCATCGTTTCTGGTCAGGTCAAATTTGAGCTTCTCATGCCCAGAACAGATCACAGAGCGCACCATGCCCGGAAAGCTTGCAATCTGAGTCCTCTGACACATTCGATGCGGCTCACGCGGTTCTTTTGGTACCTTTCCGGGGCGCGCCATAGCTGAGCCCATTCCCCCGCTTCAGCCACGAAGCAAGATAGGGCAAAGGAATGATTAAGAAAGTCGCTCCTTGGCTCACCGAATCGCTCCGTCACACTGGAGAGATCTGGAGAGTATCAACGATGCAAAGATCTCAAAATCCTTGGGAAATCAATGGAAATCATCGGAAAGCTCCTTGCCCTCCCAGATGTCAGCAGTCCGCGTTGCGGCGCACACACGGTAAAAGCGGTCGGCCGTCTCAATGATTTCGGGCCGAAAGGTAGTGAGGACCTCGGTGTTTTTTGGGGGCTCCGACTCACGTTGGAACATCATGGGACATCCCCAAATCGTCAGAACGGGAGAGGCTTGCGGCAAGGTGCTAGCCATTGTTAACCCCTGCAAAAAACAGTGAAGATGTCAGAGAGAAGTCGATGGGGCACCACACCATCTGAGCATTTTTGGCGTCTCGTGCAATGAGCCTGGCGAAATTTCGATCGAAGGGGAACATCGAAACTGGAAACCACGCGGATGTTCCAATCAAAAGGGTGAGAATTTCTTTCCCTGAAGCCAGTCCATTGAAGATATCTAGATGTTTTCCACCATTTTCCCAATATGTGGGTATGGGTCAATACCTATAGATACATTTTTAGTGGGTTATTCACATCCATAAATCCCAGCTATGACTTGGGGTTCACTAGGTACTAGGGTTTTGACCCATCCCCATGTAACTAACATTGGAAAACCTCCGCCCCACCTGGCCACTGCGGTGCGGTACTGGGCATCCAGTGCCGCATCGATCTCATCGAAGAGATAAAAGGCTGCCTGCAGCGATGGCATCGCTGGGAAATCCCCGAGGTCTCGGAGCTAAGCGCTGGGAAAGTCCTCTGTTTTTGTGGACCATTTTTGGGAGATTAAACCATCGGCAAACACGATGAATCACTGTCAACATTTGGGATATAACATGATATAACTTGTAGTAACCAAGATTGGAATTAACTTCCAGAAGAAGTTGGGCTAACGCACCGAAGATTGGGTTTAGACCGGCTTGAACTTCGACATCAGCAAAACACCCTTGTATGAAATGGGGTGTCCCAAGAGAAGTAAAGTATCTTGATGTATCCCCTCTGGCAATCTAACATGCTGGCTGGAAATACGGAAATCACATGTTTCTGATAGGTAACCCCTCTACATGGCTGGGAGGTTTTCGAGCACGCAGCACGCAAAGTGAAATTACAAGAGAGTAACCAACAACAAGGAGATTTCACCATCAAATTGAGAATGTTGTAGGAACATGAGCAATAAATCTGGGGGCCCCAAATGCCAAAGCTGGATTGATCATGAAACTCGGATTGACATGGACTAACCATCCATGGCTAGTACAAGTTGCTAGATTTGAACCCCAATTGAAAGGTCACCCCCTCTGCACCGGCTCGAGACGTTGGATGGCGAAGATCAAAGAAATGGCCTCAGATGGGTGCTGGTGGTGGTTGGGACAAAAATGCCAGGGTTCAGTGGGTACCCTCTGGTAATTTAACATAGCTATGGAAAATCCCCATTTTTAGGTAAACCATCTAGAAATGGGCCATTTTCAATAGCTATGTTAGTCATTACCAGAGGGTACCAGCTCTGCCCCGAGAATCGTAGATGTTTTGGGCAGGGTCAGTTCCCGTATATCCCATATATCTCATGCTCCAAGTCCTCGGAGTCTTGCAACAATGGTCCAAGCTGGAGAAGTGTCACGAACTCAACCGGAAATGACGTTCATTCTGAACATTTCTGAACTATATTCTTATTCGTCTGAGCATGGCATCTCAGGCCCAAACCAAGGATCGCTTTCCCGCCTACAACCGACTATATTCCTAAAAATACATCTAACATCATCTGACCAATCTGACAACCTTCGCCCCAGTTTTGACTGGTCTTCTGGAGGCATCCCTTGCTGTTCTTTACATGACCTTGGCCGTTGAATAATTTGGTTCTTGGTGAACTCATGTGAAATTCCATTCTTTTCAGGGTATGTCTAAAAATCGGGTACCCCAAATTGCATCTTTATCATGATGTTCTTCATTCAAACTGCCATTGGGCTTGATTGGAGCATAAATCCAGGAAGCCATAGGAATTCCATAGGAATTCCATGGGAATTCCATGGGAATTCCTATGTCATGTCCTGGTCCAGGTCGCCTCCGGGTCGCCCATCACCGATCCCAGCGGCTACAACTGTCTTCTGCCCTCCAGACAGTTGGTTCATGGTGAGGAAGGAGGTCTGCTGGCCTCAATTCCATCAGCTCCATCAGCGGCATCGCTTCATTGTTGGATTTCAGTTTGGTTGAAGTAATATGATTATGGGTCAAAACCTATTACCATATGACTGGAATAACCTTCCATTAACCAGCTATTATCTATCAATCAAATCCTGCATCCTAATTACGTTCTCAGACCCATCTTTTTCCTTCCCTCCACAGCTCACATCCTGTAGGCCCTCCAACCAGTGAAGGAGACCTCAATGCGCACCCCGCGGGTCGCGTCCTCGTCCTGGAACAAAAACATCCAGGGCTGGTCATAAAGGGACCATGGCATTGATGGCATTGATGGCTTAATTGTGATGTGTTTCTTTTAAACATGTCTAATCAGATCTAAGTAGTAACGGTTCAATCCATTTATTCAACCTATCCCAGGGTGAAAGTTTCATGGTTTTATCATGTTTCATCAGGCCATCACAAGTCCGTTGCGGACTTAAATGGTATCATAGTCTATCAGAAATGGTTGGAAAGTTCGTTTGATTGGAATGATTGGATTTGAATTATATAGTATAGATCTAGGAGAGTAATGTTTCAACCTATCCCAAAGATCCCAAAGCATATGTGTACTCCGAGAAAAAGCTCCACCCCCCGATGCAATTTTGTTCTACGGTTACTCCATTCGAATCATTCGAGTTGTGCTGAGTTGCCGCTTGAAGATTGCATTCATCCGATTATTCAGCCATCGTCGATGTGGCTGTGAAAGGGAGGCCCGAAAAAAGTGACTTTGCAAAAAAGAACAATTCTTGGAACAACACTCAAACCATCTCAAACCCATTTTAGATTTCATCCAGCCGTGGTTGCACTGTCACGCTGGTTGAGGGCGGCCTCTGGTTACACTGCTTAGTAAAGCCTCTTTTTGAGGACCATTTCTCTGTTACTTCCCATGGACACGAGAAGACCCTCAGGTTTCATGTTGAAACGTCCTCCACATTTCGGACTCCATCCTGGCTCAGCAAATGCTCAGCACACAGGTCCTATCTTCTTTGACACTTTTTATGCCTTTTTCCCATAGTTTTCCCATTTTTTTCCCAGATGTTGTCATCTTTTCTCCCAAAAAGCCACCTTCCTTTCACTGACGCCGCGTTTCGCTTCCATCCTGGGGATGGCCTCATCCACCTGGTCGTTGGTGTTTAACATTTGCAGCTTTCCCACACCACCAGGGACCTCGGCTGAAAACATGGAGGGCAAGTGCTGCTTAAGGGAGACCATAACACATCAAACCATACGTTTGCGGTTCATGTTGGGTGGCTTCCACCAAGATATGTTGGATGAATATATATATATATGTATATATATAATATATATGTATATATATAATATATATGTATATATATAATATATATGTATATATATAATATATATTTATATATATAATATATGTATATATATAATATATGTATATATATATATGGAAATTGTGGATACCAGATACCAGTACTGTATACCCCAGTAATAAAGACCTGGGCTACGGTACGTACCACACAAGTGGACCGCAGATCCGTGTAGGTCACAACCGGGGCCACCACCAGGTGAGCGAAGACGTCCCGAAAGTGCGCATCCTTGGAACATCCACTGTTTTGCTGAGAATCATAGGAAAGCAGCCACCTATATATTGCATTTTACAAATGGAAACATGGAAGATCATTAAATCAGGAGGGAAGATCTATCTATATATATATAGTCTTGTGACTTGTGATGGAGTATTTCTGAACTTGGTCATGACTACATTGTGTTCGAGGGACAGCATCGACCATGAGAGCCATGAGACCCGGTGGAGCACCTCCATACCCCAAAAATCAGGGTGTGGTTGACATGATACGGGTATGGGATTGGTATGTCACCAGTATAATTTATAGTCACTGTATTCACTGTAGTCTGTGTGATCCTCCATTCCGGCCCTTTTGGAGAATTTGTCTCTGCTATCCACAAGGTGGTTGAAGGGACTTGTTCGGAAAAATGCCTTGTATCTGCTCAAACCACGCTTTCCTGTATCGAGTTTCCTTGAAATTCGCCAAGCTGATGCTATCTTTCCCTCGAGAAACTAAGTGAAGCACCACTCGGTTCAGGGTCTGCTTCAGTGTCTCATCCTGACCCATTGAGAAAGTTGATTGATGTGAAACTTACCCAGCCGTACTCAGTTATACAGTTATACATATCATATGTGTGTATATATCTATAATATATATATATATATACAATACATATATATATATACACAATGACAGTATATATGTATATGTATGGTTGTATGTATGAATCTCCCAAAAATGAAAGTGGAAAACAAACAAAAACAAACAAACACCATCATTCGGGGAATATTTTAGTGGGGTTGGCCACTGCTTATGCACAGCAGGATGCATGCCAAGTTCCTAAACGATGGATCAGAACTGGCTACCAATCGAAATTTCAAATGTGGTCATGTTCATGTTTAGTAAGCTGAGTAAGTTTGTATATGGTTGTATTGCATTTGGTCATGTTAGTATTCTACACTATTTGACCATCCATTTGGGGGTTCATAGCTGTGACTTGCTGCGACACCCAAGTGACCCCATCCCAGCAGCCCCCCGGATGCACCTTCTGTGCATCCACAGAAGCGATGAACCTGTCACGACTCAGTGGGATAAAACGGTAACCAGACTGGACCTACCAATAGCGCTTGCAATCATCTGATTTCTCTTCCCATTTCCATATCATTTCCTTCAGCTGACAGAACCGCCACATTTTCCCTGGATGCGGTCACTGGCCTTTCCACAGCTTCCTTTGACTCGTCGATGATGGTCTTCTTGGCTTGAAGCCTCCGGGGCATGTCCCCTGGTTTTTTTTTTTAGTTGTCACCGGTTAGTAAATGAATGCTACCTTGGCTTCCCTGGTTCATCGAAGCTGATTTATCTGATTTTCTGGGACTTTGAACTATTTAAGAGTTGTTTTCTGCCATCGGTGAAGTGACATACTTATCATTAACTTATCCCAATGAGGGGTTTTCCCATCAGGATTGCCACCGTAGTAGAAGAATCCAGGGGAAAATCAAACAAACAGAACCTTCAGCATGCAATTATTATATCCACCATTATGATCCATTATAATAATCAAATAGAACAAATTATCATTCAGCCAATCCAGGTAGTGTCATACCCCTTTTTTTATTCGTGGCTCCGTGTGCGGCTTCTCCCAGAATTGGAGTCGTTAGTTTCCAGCGAAAATCTGGTATAAAACGTCCAAATCGGGCCTGTAGAGCAAAACCCCATGGGTTTTCCATAACAGAACCAATCTTGCACCACGAAAAGGATGGTTGAAACCGGTCCAAGATAATGGGATAAACCACCGACCTCAAGTAATGCAGGATTTCGCAACCTCTCCACTTTTCAAAAACCCTCTGGTTTTTTCTAACATAACTATGAACAATCACCATTGGTGATATATTTTTTCTAGGTATCTTGGGTACATCAACTATTTCCATGGCAATTTTCAATCGCACTCCGCAGCCGTTTGAGGCTCTAAGGCTCCAGGCTCTTGCAGCTGATCGGTAAACGTCGTGTACCTCGGGGCCAGTTCCTTCGGAACTGGGTCGGTATGTCCTGCATCCGTTCCGTCTAAGACTTGGTCGATTTAGACATGTTATGGCCTTTTAAGGTTGGGAAAGTGTACAAGTTATTCTAACATGTTCACTATATGTTCACTCTATGGTCATTATATGGCCAATATATGTTTAATATATGTTCAATATATGTTCACTGTTGGAAACACTCAGCAGTCTACCAAAATCACAGGAAATTCCCTTGCCCAACTTCACCGTTGCAACTAGTTGGTGCGACAGCATCTGGCATTTGGTGCCCCCATGGAGCCCCCACAGTCCATCTGCTGGTCATGTAAGCATTTCATCCCAACTTGCAGTGTGTGTATGTGTGTGTGTATCTATATGTGTTCTATATCATGTCTATACTTTTGCAGTATTGTGTTGATATGCGCACAACGTATGTTCACTAGAGATCTCCCTGTATCCCCAGGAAAAATCAGGCCCTGAGGCGTCCACTGATCGATGGCCTTCTTGTTGACATGCTCAAACTTGCTAAGCCCCTGCCGCGCTGAAAGGACGACTTGGATTTGGAACATGGATGAACCGCTTTTGTGATAAGTTACAGGGGTTGGTTACTGTTTAAATACGGTGTATCCAATAGTTGCCACATGTTTGAGAAGAAGGTGAGATCCAAAATCGAATGCATGAGCTGACTCTGGCAACCCAGAAGGGCAACCGTAGAACTGCAAGGTCTCTGACTCAGATATCTGCAGTATGGGTCCGCCAATTTCCATCTCCCCAAGTCTCCATATCCACCCCATATCCTGCTGCCAGAACCCAACATTGGCCATGTCCCATTGTTTTTGCGTACAACAATCCAGCTATACTGGCTATATGTTGGTGTCAACACCAAACCACCCAGTGTCTTCAGGTCAATGGGTCGATTTTAAGCCCAAATGTACAGGAAACCATGAGTGTTTACATATGCCCAAAACATCATTTTGGATAATATAATGAATGAGTGTTTACATATGCCCAACATTTACATATGCCCATATGAGTGTTTACACATGTCATGGTCTTGGGTGGATTTTCTCTTAAGCCACCTGTACGAATCATTCCATATTTTCAAACCGCAGCCTTGTTGGTCTTCTCGAGCTGAGCCATCAGCTGCTTGACGGTCATCTCCTTGTACCTGCCACGAATTGGATCATTGGATACCCCAAGAATTGAATGGCTAATACTAAACATAGAATCAATTGTGGTCCCCCAGGTCTGAAAAATGTCGATACCCTGCATAGGTTGCTGAAAAGTCAACCGTACCGTGTTTTCTGTTCGTATTATATTGGTTGAGGCATGATGTTCCCGTATTCGATTGAGATAAAAATAACTTATTGCTTTTCACGGTTACTCGATACGGGGTTGCTATTGTATATTGCTGGGTGATTTCCCCACATTTTGTTGCTCATATCCAATAGATTCTAACATCCTTTCAGTATCGCCTTTCCTGGCGGAGATCAACCCATATTGATCCCATCTTTTGTGAGTTGAACCCATATTGATCCCATCTTGTGGTGAGTTGAACCCATACCCTCCAGTAAACATACAAATAGCTATGGAAAATGGCCCAGTCGAAATAGTTGATTTACCCATTAAAAATGGTAATTTTCCATAGCTATGTCAGCCATTACCAGAGGCTATTGATCCCATCTTAAAACCCCCATCACCGGACTCACCGCTGACACGTCTTCCTTGCGCACTTAGCCATCTCGGTGGAGACCACCGTGAGACCTCGAAGCTTTTCATCCGCGTCGCCCTTGCGCTTGACCAGGTTATTCACCTCGCGAAAGCGCGCGTTAAGCGCGCGCATATCTGTGGTTGGGCGCCCTCAGTTGAGGTGTTTTTTCTGAAGTCCCATGGTAAAGAATGGCTAGTGATTGATGATAACCACCAAAATATAGGAATTGTATTTGCTGGTTGGTGGTTTTAACATGTTTTAACCATCTTGAAAAATATGAAAGTCAATGGGAAGGAGTATCCCATATATGATGGAAAATAAAAATGTTCCAAACCGCCAACCAGTATAAATAGTCTCAAAAAAACACCATGGTTGGGTGGTGACCTAGGAGCTCCTCCTTTGCAAGCTGGATGTTTCTTTTCAAACGAGTCTGTGAAATGCATTTCGCAGGGGCCATGGGAGGTGTCTCTTTGGAAAACACCTGCCGAGAGCCAGAAACATCTGTAAGAACCACTGTAACATCCTGTCATTCGCTGGCGTTAGCACAAGTCATTGGCAACGCTTGCCCTCAAAGTCCAGCAATCGATTCTGTCAACCGTGCAGGAGCAGGGCTGCGGCACAAAGGCAAGCTTGTATGTATATCTACACAGACCAGCAAACGCCCTTTGGAGAAAACGCCAACCGCAACAGCTGCTTGCAACTCCAAATCTCTGCATAAACAAAAAATCTAACGGTGTGGGGTCCGTCAACACTCTGAAAAGTCATATTTCTCAAAGGGAGATATGTTGGCCACAGTATTGCACATGGAGAGCTCTTGTCGCTCTCACCAAGGAGCAAGGGATTCTTCGAACTTCGTCAAGCAATTACAGTATTGGATAATTACATCACACGGCCTGACTGGATCCCCATTTTGGGTTACATATTCGATATAAATCCACTTTTCGCACCTTTTCTTCGTGAAATCGTCCATCTGTGGCTACTTCCAACTCCCCTTCTCCCTGTTTTTTTCCAACCTTTTCTTCCAAAAATCTCACATCCTCGAGTCATGCAACAAGGAGTCATAGCGCGCCAGCAGCACCGGGCCCCCACCGGACCTCCGACCCATCCGTGGGGGCCCGGTTGAGAGCTTGGGAGAAGTGGCTGCAGGAAAGCCTTCGAGCGCTGCTTCTAGCTGGGCGACGCGCGCTTGCAAGGCATTGGCTTTGCCTGGCAGCGACTGTGGCTGTGGAGGTGCCCATTCCCAGCATTCCCAGTATGGAAAAGCGGAGTGCAACAATCATCTTAGAGATCTCTGTGATTGCAGTCATGACATGACCATCAACCAATTGGGGCCTTCCAGGGCACGGGCCAGCTTCAGAACTGGACGTTCCTGGTTTTCATCATCCTGGGGCTACGAAGCTCAGCTGGGCACGAAGCCCCAAGATTTTCCACACAGAGTTGGGGACCCCTTAGGTGAATAATGATGAAAAATGGGAGCGATTCCCATGTTCTACCTCTAACCTTCCAAATGAGATGTAGATTCCAATGTAGATGGTCCTTCCTGCAGTGTTCTTTCAGGATCTTTTCACTCTTCTTTGCCCCAGTCGCACTGTCTCAACTTGACCATCACATCATGTGGTCATGTGGTTGGGAAACTCTTAGTAGCCCCTTGACTCCCCGCTTCACATTTAGATCATTTAGTAATAGTAGGGAATATGGATACAAGCATAGCTCCTAACAGCTCCCTCTATTCACTGGATGGTTGATATGACAGTAATTATTACAGTACATCATGCCATGATACCCCTGTTATGTTTTCCCTATATTGTTCCATGAAAAATCACCATTTTTGAAGCCCACAGCTTCGCGGCGGCCTCGATTGGATCTGCTTTGAAATCCAAGAGGAGCTGCGCCACATCGCCATGTCCACAGCTGGCAGCGATATGCAGCGGCCGTCGTTCGATGGAAGTCATAAAGCTGCAACCTGAGATGGCCGTCGTGTTCGCGCGAACGCGAATGGGGAACTGATTCCACGCTATGATGATTGAGGTGGATGTGGGTCAAACTTGGGTGCCCCAAAAATGGCTAGCTACATCACAATTACCAGAATATAGCCTGGAACCCATTGGGAATCGGGAGTAAAACAATTGTGTCATTGGTTATTCAGTTTTGCTAAGTGAAGATTCCCTTTAAAAAGCTGGTTGAACATAGAGAGCCAAGCATCGGGGGTCGCACTGGTGCACTGCCAAGAGATGTCGAACCACGTTGAGACGATTGAAGTGGCAAGCCATGCCTGGCTTTTGATCGTTTCCAGTAGGCAGGTGCTTTTTTCTGGGTACTCTCTAGTAATCAAACATGGCAATGGATCTCCCCCATTTATAGCTGATGTGTCCATTCAAGTGCCCATAAAGTTCAGCGATTTTCCAGCCATGTTTGATTGCCGGAGGGTATATCGAACTTGGGGATCCCCAAGTTATCCACCAAACATGGCGGTCAATTACTAACAAACCGATATAAATAAGTATAATATAGTATAATCATATCTTCTAAAAATATCTAAAATGATCTAAACATGCTGATTGAAGCAACAATCAATGGGGACATCACAACTATACTCAGTCTTCAGTGGATTTGCAAAACCTGGTGACAGGCGAAAAATCCATGATTTCCGGATCCCCCATTGTTGGACGCAGCCACGTAGCCAGATTCAATGGTTGGAAGTGGGGAACATGCCAAGAAAAGACTCTAGCCTTTCCGCCTTCTCTAATCCTAGGCAGCTGCTTCCCAACCACACAGTCAAATCTCAACACCCATGGGCAAGGCTAGGGACACAAGGTCGCATGCAGGAGCTTCTCCATGATTCCCGTGGCATCGGCTTTTTTGCAGAGCCGGCTGAATTCGTTCAACGTCATCATCACCTGCGGTGATAAGCGGCTGGTGGGGCCTCCAGATCCCCCCATGGCCTGGGAATTTTTGCCGTATTATAGGAAAACTCTTCGATAAAGGGGACATCAATGCAGTATTTCCAGCGAGACATGGTCACATTGTTGGTTTCCACCAACAGGATGCAACACGTGTTCCTTGATTAGTCAAGGAACCAACGATTCAGCGACATCTGGAAATCTCTGCGGAACCGTGGTCTCTTCCTGTAGTCCATCGATCACTTGCAGAAAAATATCTTCCCGCGAGGCTCCGGGTGGATCTGGAAAGGCTTGGGTCAGTGGGAAACAGCGCCTCGGTCATTGGGGTCTCGCCATGAGCAGTAGCACCGTGCTAATCAAACGTGTAACTCCTGTTCCTCTGCTGACGGAATCGAAGAGTTTCTGTTGGTATGATCTGCATGTTCACTGGTTGTTGGCGATGATACTGGTTAGTGGTTTCTTCGCATCCGAACAAAAAAGGTCAATGGGATCATCCGAATCATGAAACTGGGATTGAAATTGAAATTACCGTTGGGGGGATACGGTCAAAAAGCGGAGGGACCCTGGCCAAAATTGGGGACTCTACATCCACTGATCAAACATATGTTTCACCGTTTCAATGGCAAGTTTGAGGCTATACTGTAGCGGCTATACCCGCTTTTCAGACACACCTATTTTCAATACATGTGTCACCACACTGGACTTTGCTCGAGGGAGGTCATCTATTCTGGACAGTCCCACATACACGGGATCTGTTGTTACAATGATTGCAGGATCATTGATCACCAAAAGCGGATTTAAAGATCATCTTTAGTGGCTTCTTGGTGTCAGTATTTACATGAAGATCCCAAATAAATAGAAAGCAAAAATCAACATCGAAATAAATATGGCGTAACCTGTTTTGCTTAACCTGTTCATCTTTCATATCTTTCTCGCTATCTCTTCAAATGATTCACCCACCAAATTATGATCATGATCATCATCATCATCATCATCAAATCATACCCCATGGTTTGGTAGTTGAGTTCCCTGCTTGCTGTTCTTCACTGCTCATATCCCATATAACCCCAACACAAACACGATCGTCAGCATTGATGCGCCAAGGCACACTTTTCGCTGAGGATCCACGGTGTGCAGAAACAGCGCCAAAATCGCGGGAGACCATCCCTGGTACGGCCACGTGTTTCTGAAACATCCGGGGACGGGTCAGAACTAGAGGGGATTCCTATGAAAATTGAGTGTAAAACGCAACTTTACGGTTTAATTAAAGCATCCTTTCCCCTTTAAAAATAAATGTACAGAAACTTAAGGCATGCCCATTTTCTTGACAACGCCTTTTTGAAACGACTGGATTTCGGAATGCCCATTTTCAACATCTTCGTCAGGTGTCTGCCCTTCTATAGATTCTCTCCAAAAGAACGTCGATTTTGAGTAGGGATGGCACTAGTATGTTCCTCCACTTAATGCACACAACTAATCCAATAACCTACCAAACCAAAGTTCAGCCAGAGGTAGGGCTTGCCTGTTCATGATGGACTAGCACAAATTACATCCCCCTTATTGATTACTTATTAGGCCAAAAAAGATCCTGGTCCAATCAAACCATCTTCAACCATCTTAAAACCTTTGGTTCCCGGTTTTTTTCAGTTTGTTTTTTGTTCTACATCAAACGCTGCACCTGTGCCGTGCAAAAGGTCACGGGGTCGCCACTTTGCGTTTCTGAGGCGGGACTCGCAAGGAGCCTCTCTCGCGCTTGGTCCTGACCAAGAACTTGGATAACGTGAGGTCCCCTGGATCATTCTGCTCTTCAAGATGGCTATTGTTGGTGGCCCTTGATAGGAGATAGGGGGTCCAGATGTATGACATATTCCCTGGCAATTACTGAATTGTTTTCCCAAGATAGGCCTGAAAATGGACCACTGATGTTCCTTTTCAACATTGTGGAAATAAATATAAATAAAGAGTCCATATTTTTTGGGAAACTTTAGAGGCCGCCTTTATTATCTGGCATTTCCTGTTTGGCCCCCCAAACCATTGGGAGATCTCCAGCAACCATCGAACGGCGCTGTTTGAATCCTGAATGATCTTTGTTGGAAGCTGACCCGAAATCTGTTCACTTCCATTTTTGTTGCGGGAAACGATCTGCTTATGGATGCGAAAATCATCCATTTGTTTTGGGTTTTGTGGTTACTTCAAATCCCCTATTTTTCCAACCTCTCACCATCCCCCATCCCAACGTTTCTTGGTTGAAATTCCATTTTACGATGGTTAAATCCGCATCTTCCTCGCCCCAGAACATGTCTATTCACCACGGTACATGAAACCATTAAACAATCATCATTTCTTATGATTGATCATGACTGCCATGTGTCTTGTGCATCATGTTCATGGCTATAAACCATTCTTCTTGATATCGCTACCATTGTCATTTAATATAAATTTAAATATCTGTATGTATATATATATATATTACTGTATAATTATCATCATCGTTTTTGCAACACATATATGTCTATATATATATAAATAGATTTGTACTTACCGAAGAAAGTTTAGAAGTCAAACTTCCGACAATATGGACAGATGGAAAGGCAGAGGTGGGAAGAGTCAGAGAAGAGAAGAGAAGAGAAGAGAAGAAGAGAAGAGAAGAGAAGAGAAGAGAAGAGAAGAGAAGAGAAGAGAAGAGAAGAGAAGAGAAGAGAAGAGAAGAGAAGGGAAGGGAAGGGAAGGGAAGGGAAGGGAAGGGAAGGGAAGG
>Ga0126342_10003575_pt1 | contig 25790 bp, 21 predicted proteins | sample Cyp1metagenome_FD_92528 | JGI IMG/M metagenome (GOLD analysis project Ga0126342, IMG submission 92528) | Coral microbial communities from Lord Howe Island, Old Settlement Bay, Australia - Cyphastrea 1 metagenome | ecosystem: Host-associated > Invertebrates > Cnidaria > Coral ... | reverse complement strand
CAGAGTGCACGCACGCACGGGCTTGGCTGGCGCACGGCGCATGCAAGTTCTATAGATGAGAAAGGTCTTATATATATCTTTAAGGCAACTTCCGCCCCGCCTCGTGCGGGTACTACTGGTAACTAATCAACGATGGTATTGTTAATAGCTCAGTTAGAGACTACTGTGCACTTTGAGGCTTCTGGAATCACTTCCGCCACAGCTGAACTTGATCATAAAACCCAAATGATGATACCAACTTTCAAAAATACCAAAAAACCATCATACTAATCCCAAGCAGGTTACTGGAAGACATCAAACATGGTTTCATGTAAACTGTAGACGAGGTTTGACATTTCCAAGATTGATGTTCCCATTAATGCAGACATATCTAGTATTACAAAACATAGAGGATGGTTTCGAAGGCAATTTCTGGGGTCCTGAGATCCACCCCTCCTTTTCTGGTGCTGCCATAGCTTGTTGGATGCTGGGCCCAGCTATTCTATTTGACCCTGCCTTAAAAACACACAACAACAATCACGTCCCAAAAAATCTTCCAATTGCCAGGCAACCGACCTCCGTCAACTGCCAAGGCAGCCCAGGCACTGGGAGGTTTCTGTTCAACGTGCCAGTTGGGGAAGTAGTGCGCACATCCTTCTTCCACACGGGAGGGAGGCCTCGTGGAGTGTGCTCTCCATGAAATTCTGCTTATGCTTTTTCTAGTGCTTAGGCCTGAAATTCTACTTGAATAAGTTATACAGAGTGAAATTCTACTAAGTCATTGGTGAAAATCTACTAATAAGTTATATAGTGATATCATGATCCCAACTTATTGAGGGTTAGAATCCAATGTGTACAACACTCATTTTCTCCAACTGCACAAAAAGGCAGTTGGATTCCCACAATGGATGAGGATCCCAACAAAATCGGGATGTTGAAATTCACATTTGAAAGAAACAACGAATTGTGGCAACATTTTAATCTGAAAATTAGGTATAGACCCAAAAATGTTCTTTTGATAGGGAAACTGGATGAACATGGCGTCTAGTTTCAGAGAAACCCATAGCAGAGGGCAATTTGAGCTCAGGAATATGATGCAGAGTTTTCTAGACCCATTGTCATGCTTGGTCCACAAATGGTGGGCGCTCCTTTCATGGCAGTTTCAATTGAAAATTCTACAAGGTGGTGCCCCCGCAGTGATGTTTGTTGGTTATAATCCCATTAACTATAGATATACCATGATATATCTACCATAAGTCCTAGTTACCATAGTTATTAGACTTATTGGCACCAACTTAGCTATCTTGGGGGCACCACCTTGTACAACCCAAAAATGCTGAGAGACTGCAGGGCCCCAGCGATGCTGACTGCTTCCCAAGGTGGAACTCTCATCATCTCTGCTGACCTGTGTCCTGATCCTGAAGCACCCTGCTTGGGGGGCCAAATTTGCAAGCCTGGAAGGTTCAATCGCATGAATCTCAATGTCCCATATGTCCCATATGTCCCATATGTCCCATATGTCCCATATGTCCCATATGTCCCATATGTCCCATATGTCCCATATGTCCCATATGTCCCATATCATCAGTTTCAAAATCAGGCATCCCGAACTTTGCTTGTAGTTCAAACTGGAACCACACAAATGGGGTAATTGATTTCCGGAAGTCCAATTTATCAATCAATCCATACTGCTTGGTGGTGCGTTTTAACCATCTTGAAAAATGATGGACTTCGTCAATGGTTTCGGATGACATCCCATATATAATATGACATGGAAAATAAAAATGTTCCAAACCAGTGATTATTAACCATTATTAGACATGATTAACCATGATTAACCATCATTATACCCCATACTAAACCAATGTTTGAAACCACCGACCAAACACATCCCCGTATCGAGGCACTCCCCATGGATACCATCGGAGCTCTCGCGACCAAGGTGCTCGTAGGTCAACGAAGCCATGAGGCCAAAATCCTCGGTCGGCGCCCAGACGCCGCTCCAGGCGCTCGTACGAAGTCAGTTCGCACGTGCGAACGAAATGATGGGTGATGTACTGTATAAACTTTTATTGGACCTAACAATGGTTTTCCATATGACAATAACAATACTGGGGTTTTCATATGATGACAATGTGGAAAATATGGGTTTATATATGTTGGTGGATTTTACCCAGATTATCTGGTTGGTGGTATACCTACCCCCTCTGAAAAATATGAAAGTCAGTTGGGATCATGAAATTTCCAATATATGGAAAGTCAAAAAAATCATGTTCCAAACCACCAACCAGTTTTGTGTATAACCAAGTTTCTAATGACTATGAGGTAGAAATATTAGAAATAGTATCCCAGTAACTTTAGATATATCATGATATATCTACTATCCTAACAATGTGGAAAAAACCCAAGTTACTTTTGGCATAATGATGACATTGGTCGGTTGATTTTCACCCATCACAGGCGCCTGTTCGATATAACCATACACATCCATACACCATAGTCATCCGAGGGCCCCACACACCATGTGACTGGGAAGCATCAAGTGAGATCACCCCTATTTTTTGGGAAAGAACCACATAGAAATGAGCAATGGATCAATGATGATCAATTGTTTTTTTTGGATTTCCCATTCATATCATTCATGGATTCTGATTTTGGATCTTTGGAAAACCACCAGAAGGGGTTGGCCTCAGTTTTTGGGCCGGATGAATGACACCTGGGCCTGGACCGGGCGGTGTTGAGGTCAGGATTGGGGCATAAAATGAAGGATGATCGATGAAGGACATGATTCACCCATGAAACATGTGATTCATATAGTTATGGCCCGAGTTATACCAGTTATAAGATGTTATAAGTACTGAACTAACCCCATGCATAGAATGTATAATCCCATGGAAATAACCAGTTATGACTAATAAATGGCCATAACTGTCAGGTATTAACCTTTGAGAATAGTCTAAACATCCCAGAGAAAGGCACATCTTAGACACCCCCGCAGGTTTGTTTAAAAGCTGGACGGTGCATATCCGCGGCAAAGAACATAAACCACTAAAGCATCCGCCCAAGGTCTGCCCAGGAAATGGAAGATATGCAATGTCATGAATCCACTCAACCGTAGATAAACCCACCATACAAATTTAATACAAATCCCATGTAACTTAGTGAAATAAAGCAAGAAGCACGTATCATTCGAGCCGCTTCCTGTGGTCTTTGCATGTGGTTTAAAACTCCGCCAGCAACGCCTGTGATCGTCATCTCACCAAGCAAGGGCTTCCCAGTGGGGCTTGTCTTTGGCGCTATGCAAGGCATGCTGCGCAGCTCCCAAGTCTTCTTGCCACTAACAGTGGCCAAAGGCCATCTTCTAGTCCAACAAAATGCCGTGACCGCCATGAGCACGACTTGGTGTATCTTGAAATTAGACTTGACACGAATCGAGCCACATACCAATATTTTGATGTTCAAATCCCACACATTTGTTGATTAAACCCCGCATGAAATGGATACACGTGTAAAATTAAACACCCTATAATGGTAGTCATGGCTAAGGTTCAAAGGTAAACCATAATCTTTTCAACGCTGGTTTGCCCGTCGCCCGTTGTGAGCAAACCGCCATCGTTCGCTCGGCCAGGGAAAACTACCAAGGCTTGAACTGCCGATTCTTTAAAACAATGCGTCCATGTCACATTCGTGGGAAACAAAAACAACGATGTCTCACTGCATCATCGAGATGGAATTACTCAGTAATTCCATACCCAATGATTACCATTCATCATCCGGATTCATGAATAAATCCATATTCCCAAGAAATATCCTTCATCATCCACATTCATAGTAATTCCATATTCCCTATGGTCCCTACCATTTTGAACCCCCGAAGTTTTTCGCCCCAAAAATCCATCGGAAATCTCCGAGCCGCCGCCAGACTCAGCTCTTTGGAAAAGTCCAAGGCGTTTCCGCTGCCCACGGCGCCATGAGGAAAACGCACCAAACACCTAGACCATGCACGGAGACATGCACAATCATGTGGGTAAACAATGTCATCAACCATCCCCCAGTCATCACCAGAGAGTAGGTGATATAAACCATTCCCAGTCATGGGTGGTTTATGATTGCTTTACCCACATTGTAGGGATTTAACCATGATTTGAGCATGAACAATAGTGGATTTAATGCGGATACACTGGGGATTTATGGGATCCATTCCGGAATATTCTGGGCAGATTGAGACCATTCCCAAATGAGAGATTATTTCCCTTAGCAACCACCATGTACAGTGAAGTCTTTTTTCTTAGATGTTGCATCCCAGTATTTTGACGTGCTTGCCACGCTTGGCGACACATCGCTTATCTGGGAAGATCTAGTTAAATACAACATTCACAAAGCTCTCAGTGAGGGGAGTGGCAACCCAACATATATTCAATGGGATCACCCCAATTTGGGGACTTATTCCCCAGGAAAATTATCCACGTGGACGTGGATCACTTTCTGCCTGGGATGATTCCTCCAAGCTGCAATGGAAAGGTATTGACGTCCTTCTGCGTCATGTTGGGCGGCAAATCTGAGAAGTGGCTGTCAGCATGACCATAGGTTAAATGAAAACCAGGATGTTGTATTTAAAGAAAACAGCTGGATGAGAATGCATCATAACAGCCTTCCAAATACCTTTGACTTTGTCACCATTGGGTGAATTTACCACACATGATTTTTGGGTTGTTCACCTTTCTGACAGGAAACCGGAAGATGTAGGTCCATGTATTCAAATTGATATGTATATTGTATATGGAATAATATGGTATAATATTGTATATATGCATATATATAAATATATATATGTATATATATATACACCAAATATCATATATAATATTAATATTATATAATCGTACATATATTCGGCGCTTTTTCGCCCCCCAAAAAACGTACGAAGTTATTAGCAATATGAGGACATAACCAACATGAATCTAAGATATTCGGGGATATCTGGGGTATACTGTTTGCATCTCCGTCAACTCGATCCTTTTCTTGTACGATTTCAGCAATTGGCCAACGGTTTTCAGCCAACGCACCCAGTAGAGAAGTTCCACTGATGATGCGGGCATGTGTGAGCAAAGTAGAGCTTCAGACTGACCCAAACAAGAACGATCATGCCCGGCAGGACATACAACAACCAGCCAAAACATACATGCAAACCATTCTGTTGCAGTGTCGATGCCACATCGATTAGCCTCTTTAAAGCTGATAGAAGGCCAGCACTGATACTGACAAGCAGCTTGAAGCGTGCAAGAGGATTAAGATCATGGAACATGATGGCATAAAAGCTCACCTGCAAATAGAGCTGTGCTAGGTTCTCCAGCACAACTTTGAACAGGACCGTGGAAAAGGGCCTGATTCTCAACCTTCCACAAGTGACCTGAAAGGTGTCCTCAGCCTTGAAAGTTGGCCGACTCATGTCCCAACATTTGTCCCCTGCAGCATCTTTTCTCTGATCAAACAGCATTGCCACAGCAGCGAAACAGGCCGTATCTGCTGACAAGGCGGCTCGAGATGCCTGGTTTCTTTCCTTGATCAGCGTGGTGGGCCATCGGCATTCCACGGGAAACTCCTTCTGCTTGTCGATGTGACGCTGATCCCAGATGGTAAAGTCGGGCAAATCGTTGTCGCAGTAGCAAAACGGCACCAGAGCACTTTGCTGCGCTGCAAAAGACAGAATCAACACCAGGAGGGCTACACCAAAGAAGTGAAGCAGGCGGATGACGGGGGCCCAAACCCAGCCCCAAGACTGGTCAAATGCCGCTGCCCATGTGTCTGTGATACCTGGCTCGCACATGTAAGCTTGCACTGGAAATGCGCCATCTGTGAACCAGTCCAGGTGTTCCAGCACCCCAATGGCATACTCAAAGAGCAGCGCTGGCCGCCACTGGATTCCCAACTTCCTGATGATCTTGTACTCGACCATCTTCGAACGTAGGAGGAAGGGAAGGTACGAAATGTAGAGCCATGTTGGTGATCCACTGAGGCAACTGGTCCATGGAGCAGACACCAACGGCAGCACTGCGACCGCAAGCATGAGCCGAGCTTCCCTTCGCACTTGCCGACCGATTTCATCCCAGTCCAGTTCTGTTGATGCCACAGATTGCTTTCCAAAAAGGAATGCCATGAATTCTGATGTATCTGTTCCAGAGTCAGAGCTGGCAGGGTCAGAATCGTTCAATGCATGTCCTTCATCGCCTGTCTTCAGCTCCGAGAGAGCCAGTCGCAAGACCTGCAGGCATCGTTCACAGAGGCAGCATGCAAAAATCAGGCCGCAGGGAACTGCAAGCAGCACGCTCTCCCAGGTCCAGACCCTTGGGATGTGTGCTGCTGATGTTGTCATGGCAGGCTTACCTTGGATATCCCTTAGCCATTTCGTAGGATTTTCATGGATTTTGCGTTTTACTACGTCTGGACAACGTATGTAATCTATATACTTCCAGAATCAGAAAGGTTCGCCCAGTTTGTGAAACTTTCACAATTCACCATCATCTACTATGAGGTTGCTATAATTCACTCAGAATACATGTTCTCTATTTTGTAGAAGCAAAACCTCGTACCAAATCATTCCCTCCAACTGTTTTGTAGAAAAGATGCTTGCTTCCAGATCTTTTTTGCCGGTAAATTATAGACATCTTTAATGGAAGTTCCATGTATGATTTTGGACGCCCTCTACAGAAGGTAGGTTTACCATGGTTCGACAATTTATCTCTCAGATCTACTGTATAAATAGTAATATAGCTAACCAAACATTAATTATATCATGTTGATATATGTACAAATGTAATCCATCAGTTTGACAAGTTTGACTATTTAAATTCAAACAGAATAGTAGCTACATATCATGGAGGAAAAACGTCAACCGCGGTTTCCCATACGCGAGCCACGCCATACCTTAAGGGACTGTTCCAAGACTGGCACCTGAGAAAAAATGGACACATCATGGCTAAGGACATATCAGTTCGTCCAAAAAATGGTATAGCCAAAAATATCCAAACATATTGTCATTTCAAGAATTGCTCTAGATGGTGTCTTCATGTGTCTTCAATGATCCAACTGATCTAAACTCGAGCCAGAGACAGCTACTGTAGTGACTATTCACCATGAACTTTGGTGCGGTTTTCAGTGGAAGTACCCGAGGAAAGCATAGCTTTGAGAGTTTGAGATACCATGATCTCCCATAACCTTTCCTTGCTGAACACCTCCTCATTCAAAACCAAATTACTCAGGCTGAAACAAAGGGAGCAACATCCAATGGCCTCTTTCCTCTTGCATCATATGACATGGTATGGCTGACTACTTTGAGACCAATGAAACAGTCTGGATGGACTGGGCATTTCAGATAAGTGGAAAGGATTGCAACCAAAATAGCCTCATGACTTTGTCTCAATCCATGTTGGGCCCAAACTTGAATCGTTTCAGTGAAACACCCAGTGAAGTTGGTGGGGTCACTGAACGTAGGTCGTAGATCATGTTCAAGTGATTCAAGTTGGTGATGTTGATGTCACACAAGAATACTCCAATTCTCGCTTTCAAAACATGTTGGCAGATTTAGATGACGTCCAACCGGAAACTCTCCCAAGTCCCAGTCTCTAGTCTCGACCCTCGGCCATGGCAGTAATCTTTCACAGATACCCTGGGAGAAAAGTTAGCATTCAGCAGAATACAAACCATGCCTTGATCAAAACGCAGATTAATCCGTGAAGCTACTGCAACATTCACACCATTCACCCGTCACCTCACATACTCCGCAACCCCAACTATCAAAGTCGTGACCCAGTTCTCGCCAGGTCAACTTATAAGTACAACAAGGGTATTAAATTGGATAAATATAAAGGTAAACTAATGTAGCAGAACTAATTGACCCCCTAGTGAGGCGATCATTCATCTATGGGTTGGAGCAAAGATTTGTGTTTATGAATATCGAACTACTTTATGGGTTTGGGGGCACCGCATTCTGGATTTGAGTTGCCCCAGCTGGAAACGTAGTTCCAGCAGTTATAAGTGGATATGGTCAGGGCATAGTTATAGGGCTTATATACCACATATGGGGATATTTCACCATGTTTCTACCCATTTAAGTCACCTCAACCGCAGCTCCAAGCATGGAGGAGTAATAGCCATTAATCACCATTTTTTTGATTAATATTTAATAACCATCAAGTAATAACCACTTTATACCGTATTTATAGCCATTAATCACCATTTTTAAGATTAATTGCTTCCCCCTGCCAGCGACACACACCACCACGGCTTGGGAGTTCACGTGGGATCTCGTAGAATTTTGTGGAGCCCATGTACTCTCCGAACCTATCGCTGGAAGGTGACCTGATGACCTTTAACGGCCGACAATTGGGGGTTAAAAAAACACATGTTTAAATCATCCTGTGAATATAAATGAATATTACACATATTATATATATATATATCAATGACATGTGAATATACATTAATGTTGGACGCCGATTAGTGTCCTGGTACCCTATTGTGAGTTTTCTTTCAAAATAAATCAGTATCCTGCCAGTTGTGGGGGGTAGGCCTCTATTGTGAGAGTGTTTTCTCAGATCCAATTTTTGCAGGAGGAGCTCTATCCACCTTTATACACATTTCTTTGGGTAAAGCTGGTCCATTCACTTTAAAAACATATCCATGTTAAAGCCTTGAAAACGCAAGGATTTCCAAAGAATTAGATGCCTTATTAAACCCTTATTAATTAACAGCAGCCACATAATTTTTCAAGGGGGTACCCCATGAATGGCCCAGATCCTCAATAATATAACTAACTGTTTTGATGTTACCTTATTGTGCATACTGGGTACAAACTTTTGGGGGTCAAAAAACAAAACCCTTTATCCACCTTTCTTTGGGTAAAGCCGGTCCATTTACCCTTGAAAGGCATATGCATTTGTAAATCATCAAAATGCAAGGTTCCCCAATAATTACATGCCTTATTGAACCTTTATTAAGAAAACAGCAGCCAACAATTTTTCAAGGGGGTACCTCATGAATGAAGCAGGTCCTCAATAATATACTTGTTTGGATGGTACCCTATTGTGCACACAAACTTTTGGGGTGAAAAAACACAAAACCCTTCATCCACCTTTCTTTGGGTAAAGCTGTTCCATTTACTTTAGAAAGCCATATTTTTTTAAGCAACTATTGTTGGTAAGGGTGAACAACTCACAAATCTATACGCTGCCAAAACAAGGGCTATGAAGTGAGGCCTGTATCCTGGTGCATACCCAAATATCATCGCTTCTCGCCAGTATCTCAAGATACCCTGCTCTGCGCGAGGGTATCACGAGAAGGTACAGAATCTCTGAATGTTGATTCAGCCTCATCAAAACTTTGCTGACTCTCAACCTCAGCGGCTCTTGGTCGCCTTCGTGGAGGCTTCAGAGAAATGTACGTTGCGCAACCGGCTATTTCCGGCACTTGTTTCAACGTCGAAGGAACCCTAAGAGGCCCACACTCACCTGCCAGCTCATTCTCATTAACAAGATACAGATGACGCACAACTGCATCTCCATAGGCACGTAGTGACCTTGGGGAATGTTAACGGACTCTCAGTTAAATCTCTTCGGCATTGTGCTGGAGTCATCGAACAAACCCAGTTTGCTCTCCTTGCTTTGGCCATCCACTTGTCGGCTCGATTTGGAGATTGAAGGGTCGTGTTCTTTGTTGACAAGGTTTGACAAGGAATGACTCGGTACATTCAATGTTGCCTACATAAGGTCTACAGATGGGGACAGCCTCATAATATGGCTTGATATGGAAAACTACCCATCTAGTTTAGGTATCTGCAAGGGCTCGCGGCTCGCGATCCCAGACAACACATCTCCACAGCCTGGATTTTTGTTGAAGCAACATCTACAGTGATACCTGGGGGAAGCATTCATATTTCAAACTGGATATACTATATAGGATATACATGGATATGATATACTATATATAATATAGTGATACATCCATTGGGAAAAAGATGGCAACTTCCGAACTGGACGTACGAAACACATCCATCTAATTCGATCTACCAGCAATTCTACCAACGCGTCCAGCAGATTTGGATGAAAACCTATAGCGTGGACTAACTTCTGCTTGAATAGTTAACCTATTATGGTGAGAACGTCGTTTCTTGAATCGCGATGGCAATGGTCATGACAAGCGCCACATCACCTGCTTTCCATGATTCCTATGCCTTGATGGGACTAGCATACCGTGTTTTTGGTGGTCACAAACCACATCCAAGAATATAGTATAATAGTGATGACTATAGCTCTCAGATGCCATTACAAACAATATAGTGATGACGATAGATCTCAGATGCCATTACACAATTACAAACAACATGCATGATTTCACAGCTGTTTACGAGGATGTGCTTACCAATGACTTGCAAACACATTGAAAACCAAACATCAGGATCATATGGTCCTTCGTGTGTACTGTAACCACATCGAGGGTAAAAAAGGGATCCACTTAAGCTACTCTTTATTACTTAGTAGTCATATTTCAACGACACAAACCATCGTTGCTATTCGAAGTCTGCCAACCCCCCAGTGCCAAGAAACGCGCTCCAGTTGTCATCCGAAACACTGGACAGTGCGAAGCAAACCTTGCTTTTCGGCTGCGGACGAAGACTTGGAGAGGCTTACATCTAGTGCAGTCCTCAGTATCTTCGCACCATTCAAAAAAGGGGTGTTGTCTCAAATTTTGGAAATGCTTGGTCAACTATTTGTTATCAAACAATTTCAGAAAATATCACGCTCCAAATTTGCAACTTGGGGACATCTGTGATTTTCAGTCAAACCCACATTTTCGGATGAACCGCTTCAGTTTGGGTCCCACTCCAAGAAATCTGTGGGTTTTTAGTTAGTTGGTGACCCCAGACCCACAGATTTCAGGTCAAACACAACACTAAAAAGGGGATCATGAACCATTCAGTTCCATTCTGAACATTCCATGCTTGTATCTGAAATTCTCTAAAATGGCAGTAGCACTTCAAGAAATGACACTTCATTCCACCCTTTTGGGTTGTCCTGATAGACCGCCAGCGGTTCTCCCGCAGAACCGCACAGTGCTAAGCGCGGAACGAGACCGAGCAACATCACCTGAGCTTGGGGTGCCAGAGTCGCCCAGATGTAGCTGGAGGGACAGTGCCACAGTTGTGCAAACTAGGTGCAAAGGGAAAAAGATCCTAGTATATCCTAGTGAAAATGGATATCTTTGAATGCCATGCTAGAAAAGTCTTTTCTCGCAAGAGTTTCCATGTCAAATATTGGCCTGCAAGCACCCCAGACTTTCCTAGTGAGAAGGCAAATTCCCTGTTCGTTTTAGAGGAATCAAATTGGCACATGGAAGAAGTTTCATCCTGCTATGCAACTTTGTTTCAGGCTACGCTGCACTCTCCCGAGTTTCGAAACCATGGATAAAATATGAGAATTTGATTGATAATGATTGATACGGTTGATTGAGCATGGGTTTACAACAATCCCATGTCGCAACTGTGCTGGATGTTGTTTTCATGACACATTACTGATCATCATTGCCCATGCTCGTCACAATCAGATAACCAGTCCTGGTATTTGCCACTGTCAAAACATTGTATGTGGGGTGTGGTCATCCCAGCATCATTTGGGGTTTCCTTACAACAAGTCAAATTAAGCGCTATCGATGGGGGGATAGCCATCCGCTTTGATGGGAAAATCACCAAGCATCGACGTGTTTTTCTTTAAAGAAAAACCTCTCTGGGATTTGTTGAACAGTTTGGTATGCAAACTTTAGTGAGCGATGATTGACCCTCTGCTACTTTCTCCCAGAACTGCCTTTCCCAGCATGGGTCGTTTTCAGTGCCATCACCGAACCAGAAAAGTGGGTGACTTTCACAATAAACTGTTAAAATACCAGAGGGTGCATACCAATTGAAGGTTAAAATCTAGTGTGGGCAGAGATGAAATGATTGTACCTAGCAACTACTGTGGCAAAACCAATCAGAACATTCCAACTAACGGGGGCGGTTTACTTGCACAGTATCCATTGCAGGTAAAAGTAACCACGCCAGTATCGCCCACATGTTTGATGGACAAATGATGAAAATACATGAACTCAGAACTCAATTGCATTAAATGATGAAAATATATGGTTGAACACATGGCGTATATATATATATATATATTGTGGTACTACCCATTTCTCTGACCATTCGATGATGAAACGATGAGCTTTCCCAGGTATGTTGGTCAACCCCTTGCCCTTCACCAGTGCCAAGTGTCCTGTACAAGGCCCAAGGTGATCATACTCGCCTTGGACCAATGAAAATTCGCATACAAACAAATATAATTAATGGGATTATAGTCACATACATGAAAAATATCTATGTATTATAATGATAAATACATGATTATGTAAGAGATACCATATGATACCATGGTATAGTAATTCCTCGCTGAAAAGGGGTCAAAACCAGCCACGCCCAGTCACCAGTCGCACGCGCTCGCCGGAATTGATCTCACGCTGGAAGCCGAACCTTTGGCACAACCAGCCACCGGGGCAAGATCCCGTAACTTAGACAGTGCCAATCGTAGATACCCTGCAAAAAAATAAATTCTTAGCTGGTTAGTAGATAGTCCGATACCAAAAGACTAAGGGATTAAAATACCCATCTAAGATCATCTAAGATTGACCTAGAGAACATGATTTTTCAATGAATATCTTGCTATGGCCCGAAATACCAGTTATAAGTATACTTACGTATATATAAACACATTCTAGAATGTATAATGCAATAGAAATAACAAGTTATAACTTATAACATGTTACAAGTTATAACTGATAAATGGCAATAACTGTGTAAATAGGCTTTCAATAGGTTTCCAGAGGTTGGCTATGTATCCTCAGCCATACCCTGCAATGAGATTTGTCATGGTCAGTGCAGGACATGGGCGTAGCCTCAGGTCCGTGGTGCAGCTTAAAATGCGCGTGTTATGGCTGGATATTAACCTATAGAAAGACCAATGAAGCTACTTCCAGCCGAGTCCCCAAAACAATGTGATCCAGCTGGTCCAGCGCTACAAGTAATCCAACGTTTTTTTGGGAGATTTCCAGGACAACTCATCGGGTAGGAGGTGGAGAACATTCATTTAAAACAACCAACGCTTCAGATTCACATGTCTGGCAGCTTCAAGTGGTTCAATTTTGGGTCTGGCAAAGATTCCCACCCCTGGATCTTGAACACAAACTGATTGGGCATATCCAGATTGATTTGTTCCTTGAAACACTTACTGGTGCTCAATAGCTGGTCTAAAACTAAAGTACTATTGCCAAAAAACACATGAAGGATGATTAACGGGCTATATAGCCATTCTTGAAAAAATCAACATAGAACACCAGGATCTCAAGAATGAGACACAAACCTGATACGGTAGCTTCTTTGTGGCCTTAGATTGATATCTAATCCTCCATGGCGTGTTGGAGAATCCTCCGTTCCCCAGCTATAAATCTCCAAACAAACCTACGTGGATAGTTCAAGGGATGTCCCAAAAAACCGCCATATTTGATTTCACCTATCTTCACCATCCTTTTACAGCCCCTATGGCTCAGATTCATGATCTGCCCATCACTCCAGCTGCCAGCATTTCTCGCAGAGGGACTGTCGCATCACCTAGTGGACAGGCTGGAAAAATACCGGTCGACACTCAATTCCTGTGGGATATCAAAGTCGTATATCGACGTAGGTGTTCGCTGAGAAATTCAGGAGGTGATCTCTATAGCATATTGAGGTAAATATCTGCTTTTTGGCTTGTTGAATGGATCAAATACGATGGTATCGGATAGGATATCTCGCAGTCGACGTATTCACTGAAACTAGGTCAAGGTATTTCCGATTCCAGAAGTATGACTGATAGACACGAAACACCATGGATCATGATGATTTTGTGGCACCGCCCTCCAAGCAAAAAAGAAAAGCACAATCCGATTCTAAAATCATCATATCAAATTTGTTTGATACCCGCGGCTTACTATGGGTTACTACTGAATTCCAAATGTGCAAGGATGTGCAAGGCATGTTCATACTCGTCAATGCTCCTCGCGCTTAGCGCTGATTGGTTGTTCTTTAACTCCTCCAACTTCCACTATGTCTAGAAGAGGCTTTCCCGGCTTCAGCACGGCATTGGCCTTTCAGCTCATCGTGAACTTCCACGATTTTGTTTCCCAAATCTCCATGTTTATGGCATAAACCCACCATCACCAGCATCATTTCTCCGTGTTAATCTGGGCTGACCTAGCTCTACACCCTGGGCCCCCGAATTGCAAATTGGTTTATAAATGTTGATAAACTCATCCAAACCGTTAGACATTTCATGACATTTCCAACATGAATCCTATAGTCATTGGACATATGGACCAACATACCCTTCGAAGGTGCTCCAAATTGTGGGCTCACTTTTCTATGAAAATGGGGTCTACCCGTAAGCTGAAAATTTTCTAACTGGGGGAAATTGATGATTAGCCAACTGATTCAGGTGCAATCTATTTTCCGGCAAAGCCATTTAGTGTCCCATGACCTGGGTTATTTGTCATAGTTCCATATATTTCCTACAGTTGTGGCCCTTAACGGTTATATATATAACTGGGATTATTTCATGATATATAACCAACTAGTTTTAGGAGCTATAACTCATCCCATTGATAACTGTTGGGCCAGGGCCATAGCTGTAGACACATTGGCCATTTCTGGGGTGTACTCCATGTTCAAACACCACCAAACTGACCAGTGACCGCCAAGATGAGAACTACAGCACCGTCACGCAGAGGATTTCGAGAGGTCCTTGGTGATGTTTTGAAGGCAGGCTGCAACTTCCGAGACCCCAGATGTACCTGGCTAAGCTTGGGACATACAGCATAAACGGTATCAACATGGTAGGTTCAAGCAAAAAAACATGGAGAACATGAGGATGTTTAACATGGTTTAAGAATCGAAATCGTGCTGTCATACTCAATGAATGATGCTTAATCACTTTTTGGAAAACAACAAAAATATGGCCGGCTTCATTGGGATTTTGATGCTGGATGATAACTTCTATTTGGGTCATCGATTTCCGTAACAATCATGAACCAACTGGGGTTCTTGAAACTGTTCAGATACCAAGGGGCCAAGTTTATCAACAAAAACGGGGGTGGAAAAAGAAACATCATGATCTTGCCATGACGGAACTCATCTTAGGTATACAATGCTGCCATGAATCGCCCTGCAGAACATGTAAGAGACCGGAGAAAAAAACATGGACACGCGAACGATGATTCATAATTCTTTGGTGACCCATTTAACTCTTGCCAACTGTGGAAAGTAGCATTACGACACTACAACCAGCTGACAATGCCATGGATAATGGGAATCTACACTATTGCGAATGAAGGAACCTAGAAGAAACCGGACAGAAACACCTACGAGTACCAGGTTTGCATGGATTCTACGCTAGTCCCAGCAGTACGCCATGGCTCATCATGATGATGATGTTCAGCAGAATGATTTCGACAAAAGATTCCTGCGAACATCGACAGCTGTAGCAACGGCTAATGTCAATGTGCCAGGAAAAGTATTGCTCAGTTGGTACAACCCGAACAAATGTGAGCAGTGTTCAAAACTTGCGATTCCCAACATGGATTATGATGATCATATAGTTTGGTTAGTACCATCCCCTACAATCATCAACCAACAGAGGTTGTGAACATCGTTCAAGCAGCAATAGGTTTTACCATCCCCAAATTACCATCTCCAAATGGGAACTATAAACCATAAACATAATGTATTTACCCTCTGGTTATTTAACATAGCCATGGAAAATGGCCCATTTATAGACGATTTTCCCAGCTAGAAACCTCCATTTATAAGGGATTTTCCATGGCTATGTTAAATAACCAGAGGGTCAGTATTTCATTATTGCTTTACGTTCATCATCCGCGCCCTGAAAAAAACTGTCACAGGTTTGAGGGCCTTCTCCATTTTCGGACAGTTCATCTCCTAAAACTCCACCTGATGAACCCCATAAAGATGATACGAAAGATTGTTGAATAGACACGTACATAAATGTACTCATGAAACTTATGTTTACATCTATATACTTATGCCTATGCCAATGCTTATTGATATGGTTTTGTACTTGTACCATAGTCATGTACATTTAGTAATACATACACACATACAAACAAAAATACATGTGTATATATACATACATACATACATACATACATACATACCATTACATTACATTACATTACATTACATTACATTACATTACAGTACAGTACAGTACAGTACATGACATGACATTACATTACATTACATACATACCTACATACATATATACATCTATAGAAATAAATTTACACATACATATATATATATACATATACATATATAAATAAATATATATATAATTATATATATACTTACTTATACATATATATATATACATTTACATATACACAAATATAAACCCATACACACATATATATATATACATATATATACATATACATATTTACATACATGTATGTATATATATATATATGTAAATATATATGTATTTATATATGTATATATATACATTTATATTTACATATACATATATACATATATATACATATATATATATATATACATATACATATATATATATATATATATAGATATACATATATGCTAGCGGACCGTTTACCGGCCCACGTTTTGTGGATGGGTTGGGTGGGGTTGGGGTGGGGTGGGGTAAAAACGTACGTTGCAATCAATTGCTTCGTCACTGAAGTGCTACGCCACTTCTACTTACGTTGCTACAAGGGATGTGCAAGCAACACAAAGTGTTGCTGCGACAGTGCAACCATAGCAAAGATGTCTTCAGTGTGTGGAGATACGTCAAAGGACGTGGTCACATCCGGGTTCACACTGGAACCTTGGATGCCTACTGGACTTTGATGAAGCAGCCACTGCGCAGGAAAGCCAAACCCAAAGCTGTGGAAGTACATTAAAATTCAACAGTGGCGCTGGGAGATGGGAACATGCCAGCTCCTCTCAAAGACTGGACGTCAGCTCTTAATGCTGTGAAAAAGGCGTGATTTCAATTCGCATCCTTTTTGAACACAAAACCCTGTACGGGTTAACAAGCCATCTGAATTCAGTGATTTTTTGTCATGGTCATTTTGAACATGAAACATGCACGCCGCTATGGCGAAAACATCATTTTCCTGAAATCATGGGCCGGTGATCCGTCCGGCGGGATATATATGTATACATACACACACATATATATATATACACATGTATATATATATATATTTAAAAATGTGTATATACATATATATATATATATATTTATAATTATATATATACATATTTTAAAATATGAATATATATATATATATGTATTTATATATATATTGTGGGTTTGACTGAAAATGCAGTCATGTTTATTGTAAATACATATATATAATATACGATTTGAATTTTTCATGCAGGAAATAAACAGAAATATCGGAACCCCAAGCACCCCCACCCCTAGCGGCCCCGGAAAACTCGCACCAGGAAGGCATAGAACCAGCCGCCATAACCCTCGACTCGCATCCAGAGAAGGCGTAAGCACACGTAGAGCATCATACACATACCTGGATGGAAGAACTTGAGGGAACTTAGAGAACTTCATGAACTTAGTGCATTTAGTCAACTTGGTGAACTTAGTCAACCTGGTCACATTTTGACTTGGATTGTCCGATGGTAGGATTAATGGATACTTTGGGGATAATCAAAGGCGTCAATATGGAATTCGCAAAAATAGAGGGATTTTTTCAAGTTGGTCAACAAAACACTTGGATGATCCAGTAAAAGTTAGGGTTGATTACAAATCCGGAATTGAGTTCCATTTCTATCCATTGATGCAGGTGATGTTTGGATCTATTGCAACCCCTGGAAAGATAGAAACATGTTTCCAGAATGTTGGTTCGATAATGTTTCCCGCTAGTGTCCAGGTTTCCTTAACTTTGCTGCATCTGCTTGGGGGTTGCGTATATATTATATGTGTATATCCTTCCACATCACCAAATCTTGGCAATGGAGAATCAAGCATTTAGTTCTATAATTCTCGCATTTTTAAGGATGATCTGTCCCACTTTAAGATACACCTTGACTTTGCTGCATCTTCTTCGGGGTTGCAATATAAATATAAATATATATATGTATGGCAAATCGACCATTTATGGATGCCCATAGGATCCATGGTGCTACTATATATGGGAACATGGATCCCATCAATATACCCCCAATGTTAGCACTAATATACCAGCACCATGGATCCTATGGGATATCAATGGATATAAATATATTTGCTGCATCTCCCCGTGAGAATGGTTGAAACATTAGAATCTCCCAGTGCTGTCGCGGCTGACACGCGTAGGTCAGGGACATCAAGCGGAAGGACCCGAAGACCTAAATCGTTTAGAAAACACCGGACCCAACGGCGGTGACTCAAGCGGAAAACTCTAGGAAAAACGTAGGAAAATGGTTAAAACACCAGGAAAACCCATAGGAAAATGGTGAAAACATGGTGAACACCATAGGAAAAACCATGGGAAAGTTGTGATTTCAGCAACAAACATGGGTTTAGGGTCAAACATGGGTATTGAATGGGATTTATAGCTGATAAACATGGGAGACTATAATGTTTCAACCAGAAACATATGGGGATAATGCGGATATGATACAAAAGGCCATGTCCCATCACCATCTTTTATGGGTAAATCAACGAACTGGATGGCCATGTTCAAGTTCGCGAACTGTTAGTCATTACCAGAGAGTAACAATTGTAATTAGGGATATCTGTGATTTATCATGGCTATCTAGGTAATCTTGAATACACACATATATATATATATATGGTTTTAAGGTTCTATATGATTGTAAATATTTATGTGGATATCTAAGTAGATAAGATCAAAGAAGCTTGGAATATATCTAGTTTTAGCGCTAGAAATGCTAGGATAACTACGCGGACCAGATGAAAGATGAGAGGGATCGAACCACCAGACAGAAACAGTGGAAAACCACCTAAAGTATATAATGTGGTTAAAACAATAATAAGCCATCCCCCAGTCATCACCATTTTTATGGGTGGTATAGACCATCAAAAGTGGGGTGTTTATTCTTGTTTTAACCACATTAATATGTATGTTACAGATTAAGTATCGTTAATAATAACCACATTGATATGTTAACCACATTAATATGTTTTAACCACCATTTAAGTATCTTTTTATGTTACGGATTCGGGTTCTTCACGACCATCGTTGGACGCAGCGATGAAGATTTGTCTGGTTGTCTTGGGATTTCACCAGCACAAAGGGCCTGTTGAGACACACGCCAAGACGCCTTTATATATACAATAAAATCATTAATCATGCACATAATGATGTATAACATATATATATATATATATATCATACATGTAATTATGGTTGAAATATATTAAGTATATGAATAATTCATAATAATTCTAGAAAGATGGTTTTTGGATGGTTTCTGATCTCCCCGTGAGACCCCGTGAGAAAGCTGGGCGTACCAGGGCGGTGAGACCGACCACAATGGCGAAGGGATACCTGCCGAGGTTGCCGGAAACTTGTTACCCCAATGTACCTAAAAATAACTGGTTATTATATGTGGTTAATGTGTGGTTAGTATACTGTTAATAATGGTCAATATATGGTCATTATATGGTTAATGATGGTTAATAGTAATCTGGTTGGTGGTATACCTACCCCTCTGCAAAATATGAGTTCGCCAGTTGGGATTATTATTCCCAATATATGGGAAAATAAAACATGTTCCAAACCACCAACCAGTTCATGGATCATAGCTATGCATATGGATGTCTTTAATGGATTTCGAGAAGCACACTTATAAGCATAAAAAATGGGTTTATAGGTTGTGTTTCCATCCAACGATTCTGGTTTATAGGGGATATTACACCTGTACTATTCATGAAGTTTATAAACCAATATTTCACTGGGAATGCACCACCTTGCAGTTATGGCACGAAATGCCAGCTATGAATGCCAGTAAGTCACCCCATTTATGGAATGATCACCCCATTCATAACCACAAAAAACAACTGGCTTTAGGGCTTTAACTGAAGGATTATTGGAACAACAAAACTTGTTATACCTATAGTTAAACATGGTCACTGTAAACTATGGCGGATTTATAATATAATTGATCAAACCACAGCTCAAATATAACAACTATGGTTCTATGTATCTATGGAAACTTAACATTCTCCAGACAACTACGATTTATAGGGTTCTCCACCGCAATAGCAAAGGCTAATAAACAAATACATATTATTTAGAGTTAATTAAAAAATCTACAAACTAAGTTGGTGCCAATAACTCCAATTTCACTATGGCTGAAAAACTGGATATATCGAACTATTTTTCTGGCGTGAACATCAACCAACAAACATAAGTTGCAAAAGGTGCAAACGCTGACTCCCAGTATTGTTTGTTGGTTTCTTACCAATCGCTAATATAGATAACCAACATCACCTTAAACCCAGGAGTTCGCATAGTGAAATACCAACTTAGCTAGGGTTTTGGGGCACCACGTTGTGAAATAGGAAGGCAATTCAAACATTGTTTGAATCTTTTTGGTGGATACTCTACCTATTTTAGCGCCCCGCTTGGCGGCATTTATAAAGACATCAAACATGTTTGAATTTTCTCAGGGTTCCATTACAAAAAGGTTGCATTTAAGTGAGCGGGTTTTAAGTGATGGGGTGAGAAAAAATGCACACGTTGATGGGAGAAAGTGCTTCAAGGAATTTGGTTTTGAGACCCCTGCTTCAGATGACTTCGGAAAAAGTTATTTTTCAAAAAAAATGATTAACCAAAAAAATCCTTTTCACGGATTCGGACGAAAATCACCTTCATTGGTGTTTACAAGACTCCGCCTTGAAAGTTTATTTACGCTTAGCCTTGCTGCTAAGACGGAAAAACATTTCCAAGAATATTCAAATTCAATTCCAATATGGCTATGAGTCAAAACCCTACATACCCTAGTAATGAAACGGTACCCTAAAATAGCTGCTTCACTGCGTGATGGACGGTTATTCCCCCAAATATATCCAAAGATGGTAATTCATAGGTAACTTGACACATCCTTATATAATAAGTGGATACAACTGAACAAATCAATGATGGTTGATGATGTTTTTGCGTTTTTACCCCAACAGCGAAAGCTAATGGGCTCTTCAGCCCAGAACAGCTCCGGTGTGCGCTGGTGCAGGCGCCGGGTCAGGTTCAACGAGGTTCGGGAGAAGGTTCCGAAGGTTCCCGAGAAGGTCTGGGATGCTTTGGTGCAGAGCCAGGTTCCGGAGAAGGTCTGGGAGGCTTTGGTGCAGAGCCTGGTCAGGTTCAACAGGTTCCGGAGAAGGTTCCGGAGAAGGTTCCAGGAAGCCTTGGTGCAAAACCAAGGAGGCTTTGGTGCAGAGCCAGGTCAGGTTGAACAGGGTTCCGGAGAAGGTTCCGGAGAAGGTCTGGGAGGCTTTGGTGCAGAGCCAGGTTAGGTTCAACAGGGTTCCGGAGAAGGTTCCGGGAGGCTTTGGTGCAGAGCCAGGTCAGGTTCAACAGGGTTCCGAAGAAGGTCTGGGAAGCTTTGGAGCACGCTGAGGTGTTTTCAGCCCTTGGCTTCGCAGCACGCCTCAGAAAGATTTGTAAAAATAAAACGTTGCGGCTGTTAATTGGGGATATCACCGAAGCTTATTTCTACGTTGATTGGTTATTATCAAATCACAGCATGGTTCTGCTAGGATGGTTCTGCTGGCGCCTCTGCCGCTTCTGGGCGTTGAAGCCCAAACGACACCAGCGTTCGCCTCGGTCTTGGAGCGCGAAGCAGCGCAGTTCGAAGCTCCACAGCCGGGGCACCAAATCATCTCATGAAGCACCAAATATATTACCATACAAGCGGTAAGAAAAATATGATAATATTTATTGTTCATATAGATAAGGAAAGCTATAGTTCTAGATTTAGTATATACATCATTATTCAATATGTATATACTGTATGTATATAATTGTATATATATATATACATACCAAACTATTTATTGCTTTATGTTCGCCCGAGTTTAAGTATGCAAGAGCGCTCAATCATCTTCGATATATTTATCATAAACCATACTATACCGCAACCAAAAAAAGATAGAACAGTTGGAAACCTGAGAATCATGGAGGAAACATCACTTATAACATCCTTTAAACTCTGTTCGGGGGCCTTACTGTGGACGCCGCCGGAACGGTTGTTGGTTTATGCGATAAGCCTACAAGGTGGTGCCCTCAGCGGTAATAGTTAAGTTGGTGACCATTTGCCTAGGTGAATTTTATGACTTAGATTTCTCAAACTACAATAGTTGATGTGTTTTTAATCAACAGACATAAATGGGGGGCGGGCACCACCTTGTAAAAACGATGTTTATACATCTACCACAAAGCATGGGAAGCCTAATTTAGTGAGCTTAATGTCAACCAACAGGAAACAATCTTGGAGGCCCACAGGCCCAGAGCAACGACTGGGATTCCTGTGATGCCCAAGCAGAAGTGATGAATTGCCACAATCAGACATTTAAACTTGGACCTGGTCAAGTTCTTGGAATGTAGAAGAACTTTCTGACCCCACACGGCCCCACATAATGCCACTTTGACAAACGCAGAAACATAGGGATTTGGCATCAGATCATGGGGATGACCAGCAGCAGATCGGACATGATAGGAGGATCATCCCACAAATCGCAAGTGATTCGGAACCATACCCTCTGGTTATTTAACATAGCTATGGAAAATCATCATTTTAAACGAGTAAAAAAACTATAAATGGTGATTTTCAATAGCTATGTTAGTTTACCAGAGGGTAGTTGTGACCCATTTAATAGATGGGATAAGCGATCGCAGGCTTCTTGATCATCCAAACAGTGCCAGGCTTGATGCCCCTGCGAAAAGTAGGCTTGACAGACCAAAATGTAACCCACAAATTTCGACAGAGTCCAGTAAAATAAAATTCAAAACAAAACAATAGAAACCTCGTCTATCTTTTTTGAGTTTGCTTTACTTTGAAACTTGCCAGCGTGGAGAACATTATTCTGTTGCTTAAAACCCTTTTTTTAATGGTTCAACTGTGTCTAAATCCCGTGAGAATCACAATCAACAGCATGTCTCAACCAAGGCACCCCAGTACTGCAGGACCTCCGGATGTCGAAAGCAATGTTTGATGAAGGGCGGCGTGCAGCGCTGCTGGTCGCCCAATTGACTCGGCAGCCGGGAGGACTGACTCTGCAACTCATTTCTGCACAATGGAAAATGGAGATTCAATCTTATGGAGATATGTAAGTAATGGACATTGAGAGAGAAAATTTAACCATGTAAGAAATGGAGTTAATCAACCTCTTGATATACAATTACCCATTTTATGTATATCAAGAGGTCTATGTAAGTATTTAACCATTGCTTTTCATTTGGGTGGACAAATCCCAACATGAAAAAAAATGATCCATTCTGTCCAAAACTCTACACGAGATGACGAGATCCGCCATGGCCTATGACGGGAAACATGGCTTCCCCCGGTATGCCCCGGTGATGCTGAAGCAGTTGTTTATGACTTACCATCAAGAATAGCCTGGAAAGTCAACAGTAACATAGAAAACAAACAAGCCTTCAACAACCATTGTAGTCACAGTATGTTGAATCAAATGCCATCAAATGACCTCATATGAAATGATATGATACAAAATATTACAAAATTATACTATGCGATGAGTTGGAATAGGACAGGACATGAACTTATATGACACTCTGGTATTTCGATTTGGACTGTGAACGAATGCATTTAAAATCTAAACTATGACTGTTAGTTGCGTGCATGTATTGATTATGGAAAATCCTTGAAATGCATTGCCCTTCAAATTACGAGCCTGGAGCGCAAATCCATCCCATTCTTCTTTTGGGTTTCCTGTCAAACATTACCCTGGGCACATCACACCAAAACCCAAAGCGGAAATAATCATTTTCTTGGGATGATACCCTACTGCACATACAGTATATGACATCATTTAATAATATGTAGAAATGATACATGTACCTGGCTGAATTGCAACATTTCACGAACCTCAAAATAGCTGAGACTTGCAGCAGTTTGGGGATGATTCTCCGAATCCAATTCCCATCATTCCAGTGACGACTCGAGGTGAGGTCAACAATCAAATTCATCAAATTGTATATGTAACTAACTTAAATCAATGATATCCATACATAAACATATAATGAAAAAAACAATCATGAAACACATTTAGTTCTTTTTGTTGCCTGGGAAAATCATGGTTTTTGGCGTGCCTTTTACCACAGATGCGGCCAAGCATCTCTAAACTCTCGTGCGTGCCAAGCATGACCTCAGTCCCAGAGGTGGATAAAAGAGGGATCAATTTTTGGTGATTTCACCATGAAACAAATGGATACAAATGGGTTTAACCATGAAAAAATATAATTTGACCAGCAAACTTCGTAATTTGAACAATTCTAGTGGTGATTTGACCAATAAAAATTGTGATTTGATTCTGAAAACATGGTCGATTTAACTGTTCACAATTTGGCTTTCAACGGCAATGATGATTTTTGACTGATGCATAGATCATGATAGCTAAGGATAGCCAAATAACCTGGATATCCAATAGGAAAGCCAGTGGAAAACATGGTCGACTCATGGAGATGCACCGTTGGGACTCCCTCAGTTGTCGATCTTTTGGATGACGAAATCTGGTTGGTGGCTTCAACCTACCCTTCTGAAACATATGAGTCAGTTGGGATGATGAAATTCCCAACTGAATGGATAAAAAACAACATAATGTTCCAAACCACCAACCAGACAATTTTCGTGGGAATTCGATCTTTCCAAGCCCCCTGTCTGCTTTTGACTTTCCATCTGGTTGTACCAGCTGAGGTAACGACCATCCCGTTCAGCCATGACTGGGGGTCATTTTAAGTCATCTCACCGAAGAAACCCGTCGACCCAAATTCCGAACAGCCTCTAATGGAGTGCAGAAAAACACGGCTTATGTCCCAACTTTTGTGGATTCTTGCTACATTTTACGATATTTTGATATCCCACGAACCCGAACTGCAACGCCCAGCCTTGGGGAATTTGACTATGGCATTGCACTTACGGCCCAAAATACCACTTATAAGTCAGTAAGTCACACCATTTATGGTATGATCATCCCATGTCTAACCATATATTGATAACTGGTTTCTAGTTTCTAGGGCTTCAAATATACATGGTTATAAACGTGGGACATTTTTTGGTTTACAACTTTACATGGTTCACAACTGGTACCATTGAAGTGGCTTTACCACATAAAATATACCACTTCCGGGATCCATTCCTCGTTGGAGTCATCTGCCGTGGCACGAAGAACAGCAACGCGGCCGCAACCGCACCTCGACCGTTTCGAGGTGTCGAGCAAACGCGAAAACAGAGCTTGGAAAACAACGAGTGGAAGCGTCAAGGAAAAACATGTTTATAATGGTTTATAGCATGTATGTATATATGTATATATATATGTGATTTAGGATGACTACGAAGACTGTACGCTGGAAGTTATATGAGTTTACAGAATTAGACGAGTTACAACATGTATATAACCCTTCTATAACATGTCTATAACCTGCTTGCAAGTATGTAAAGTGTCATAACATTT
>Ga0126342_10003574_pt1 | contig 25794 bp, 32 predicted proteins | sample Cyp1metagenome_FD_92528 | JGI IMG/M metagenome (GOLD analysis project Ga0126342, IMG submission 92528) | Coral microbial communities from Lord Howe Island, Old Settlement Bay, Australia - Cyphastrea 1 metagenome | ecosystem: Host-associated > Invertebrates > Cnidaria > Coral ... | reverse complement strand
TGTGAAAAAGTGCTTTTTAATGCGTTTTTAAGTTATTTTGAGTTTATTTATGCGCATGGGGGTTCACAAAGTCTTCTGATCTAAACCCAGCTGATCTAGGGTACTTATTTATTTTGGTGATTATCTGAGTGTAATGATGTGACCTTGTCTTATATCATCCATTTATTATATTATATTTAGATAGTAATCATGATATTGTCTATAGTTAATGGATAACAACCTCAGTGAATATAGATGAATATTTTATATGGACGCTACTTAATGGAGAATAAATCTTACAATTACAGTTGATGGCTTACATTGGAGCAACGGCTGCGTTCACCCCCCTGTTGGTTGATGATTACATTGGGGTGAAAAACCATGTTATACCCAATAGATTGTGAATTGTCATAATCCATGAACTGGCAAGTTCTACTGTTGTGCATACATAGTTATATATATATATATATATGTATACATATATATATACATATATATACATATATATACATATATATATAATGGTATATCTTTCTTATACATAATGTGATACTAACCAGCGAGTAATAACGGGACGACTTAGCTTGTTATTGCCACGATTGACCCTTTTCTTTGTAGGGCGGTAGGGGGGCTTTATGCATTTTTAAGTATCACATAGTAATGGATAAAATAGTGGTTTAAATATGGGAATATATTTTTAAGTATCACATAGTAATGATATGGGAATATAATTGATAAATAGTGGTTGATCGGTTATGAAATAGGGAAGACATGAGGAAAATGGGTGTTATTATAACTCCTAATAGGAATATTTACTCACCATGCAGTTGGTAAAATGGGATGGGATACTTAATGCTTCATGGTTTTGCACCTAATGACATACATGATGACCCTACGAAACAGGGAACTAACACAGTGAGCCTACCATGAGTTCGGGGTTGGAAGAAGACTTTCTTCTAACAACTTTTGGTTAGTTTGGGTCTATGTTAATTTGGGGGATGGTACGCATCATATTTATCCAGGTTTGACTTGTATAACACGTAATTGATATTGAGATAGTTGAATGTGTTTTTCATTGTTTTTTCTTATACAGTCAGTTTATAGCCTACAACTAACGTTGCCTCCCAGTTTCATTCTTCGGTGATGTTTTTGTGTGCACGAGCATGCATCGGATGACATAGATGGGTGAACACATGCAGTGGTCAAGAAATGGAGGTTTCCTGAAATGGGGGTACCCCCAAATCATCCATTCTAATGACGGATTTTCTACTATAAACCAACCATTTTGGGCATCCCCCATTGATGGAAACCCCCAAATAATGACCTAGACCATTCCGATGTTATTTTCACTTCATCCCATGTTGAAGATCTGAACGGCCTTCCCACATGGGATTAGTCCATCATCGCCATTCAACCAGAGAGTATAAGCCTGCTACCAACCATCAACAAAGCATCATATCTGAGGTCTGCGTTGCCAGTTATCGCAAATCCCATGTGGGTCCCCCAAGTTATGGCATTCTAAGAGGGAAAACTCAACGTTTTCAACCATTGGAGTTTGGAAGCCCTACGTTTTTTAGGCATACCCATGTCTGGTGATAACACCTGAGTTTTTCCACCATCCAGCACAGTAGCTCCAGGTTTTGAGCACCGAAATGGGATGGCCTTTAGCCATGCAATGTTTCGAAACCATGCAGCTGAGGCGTTGGAAATGGGGGGTCGCTTGACCTAAGATTTCCCGCATGTACGCCCAAAAAGGGTACTTATACACTTTCATACGGTTTTTAAATGGTTTCTGTAGGGTTTTTTCCTAGGGTTGTTCTATTTCTTTTTGGGGTTTATGTATATATATATATAAAGTGCCGAAAACAGAGTTTGCCAGACAGCCGATTCCCCGCAGAGGCTCATCAAACACGTTTTTGGGCTTGCAAAGCCAGGGACATCAGGTTAGGACATCCCAACATAGAGGAAGGCCACAAAGTACTGTCAAGGTCACCCAAAATGAGGTTCCCGACCATCATCCCCAAATGGGGCATAGCACAAGTGGCCTCAAGATGAATGATTTGCAAGTTTCAACAATTACCATACCTGGTTGGTGGTTTGGAACATGAATTTTATGTTTCCATATAATGATTGGGAATAAATGGGAATGTCATCATCCCAACTGACGAACTCCATCATTTTTCAGAGGGGTAGGTATACCATGGTATACCAACCAGATACTGTAAAGCCAAGTTCCAAAGGCTTTCCTGAAATCTGGGGATGAAAAAAATGATCAATGGGACGAACACTGAGACGTAGACTCTCTGAAAAATTGGTTATACCACCTAAACAGCTATGTGAATATGGGAAATGATGATTCACGAGCGGATTTTGAATGATGTTGATGGATTTTGGGGTTTTTCCCCTAAATTGTCAGACAAACGCAATATGGAATTCCTTGTTTGACATGGGACGTAGCAGTTTTGGGGGTTCCTCTTCTACCTCCGTCCACGCAGCTTATGTTCATCACCGCATCACCTTTTTCGGGATGCACATTTTTGCTGAAGGAGATGGAAATGGCCATGTGATGGCCCATTGCCCATTCGGAATACTAGGGATAGATGGATATTTAGGTTGGCTAGGGATAGATGCTGCGATGGAAATCTTGGACACCTATCTTGAAGTTCCCCTCATCCTACAAGCATGCCCTCCCGTGTTATTTGTTCATAACCCCCATCAAGTTCCATCTACAATAACCTACATATTTTTCAACCAACTCTTCCGCCATTCCGAAGCATGGCACCATCAACATTCCGGCCCGCCAGGCATGGTGCTACTCGAATTTCTCCTGCGAGTTTTGAAGCAGTGCTCGGAGCCTGCAACGGCCAGCACCAGGTCATTTGTCGCCTGTTGCTCCGCCTCCGACGACTCTCTTTGCGTCAGCTGAAGTCGCAAAAAAAAAAACGTGGGGCCTCCTAGTTATAAGTTGGTTTGTAAACCCATCTAACTATGGTTTGAACTACCATAAACCCTAGTCATTGTAGTTATAAACCAACTTAGCTATCGAACGGAGGCCCCACATTTGGGTCATGGATGTGACATGTTGGGACGACGAATATCTAAGCAGATCTCAACGTGCGATTGTGTTTGTGATTTGCTGCTAGATTTGTCTCAGAACGGCTTGAAGATAGTGCGATCTAATTTCTGTGTTGTTGGTCAAGTGACTTGATGTTTCAATCTCAACAACAGATCAAGGGATCAAGGTTTGTCTACAATGATTCAGTGATGACATTCTGGTTGCTACACCAGAACTTCTAGATGACGTCCCCACAAAATGCTGATTTTGCATAGTCTCTCTTATAGGTTCCAACACCATGAATTCAAGACGCATCACCCTGGGATTCTAACCCCAAAGTCCTCATCGACCATCGGTTCGGGATTCATCTTTGCATTTGTTGGATGATGGATCCGGATCAGAAGGGCCCCAGGTAACGTTGATGAATCGTTCCTGGTTTTACCATGTTTTACCCAATAACGATTGGATTTATGGTACCTTTTTTTTTTTACCGAACTTTTTTTTACCCGAAAAAGGATCCGAAACAGGTCAGGATCACCTCCACCAACTCCGCCCTGCGACGCCGCTTCCGCTTCCGCCATGGCAGCCTTCGATGCCTGCGCCTGCGTGGCAAAGCTCCTGGTCAAGGCGGCGCGCGGCCAGCGTGCGGAGTCCCATCATCCAAAGATACGGGGAAATCCACTGGAAATTATCATGGCAATTGGAATTCATGGGATATTTCTGATTTTTACATTTTTACATGATGTTAATTTATGATTTTATATAAATATTTACATGGACATAGTGATTTTATGGCATTATTAAATGGGATAAGCAATGGGATATCAAAAAAAAAAACACATTTGGATCATCTATTCATCCCCGGGAAAAGCTGGCTCCATCAGGTTTCTGGATTGAGCGTAGCCATGCATTTTGATTTGATGGATGGGCCTCGGTTTGCCATATATGAACATAGCCATCACACGTATTGCCTAAGTATTGCCTAAGATCTAAGTAAACTTTTAGCAGGGGAGCGGTTTGCTCATTGTCATTCTTCATTTTCGCAGATGACCACATCCAAATTGTTCCATCGAAACACATGGGCCAGTTGGGGGATGATTTCACCCTCACGAATCGCTCCGTTGGATGACCTGCAGGCTATCAACCCTTCGATCTCGTCCAGATGTGGTGGAGCAGAACTCTATCATCAGCGTGTCTTGGCCAAGACAGATGTTCATCCATTGTTGAAGGATGACCAGATGATGGCAATTTGGACTTGGTGACATAGGTTCTCCGTCACCGCAATGATGGTAAGCCAGATCATGTCCTGAATTCAGGTAGCCTCTGGTGATTTCAGCTAGCTATTAAACATGATAATGTATATGTCATTTGACTATCAAACATCTGGATAAATCATGTGGATAAATGGACATAGCTATCAAACATAGTGATTGTCCATAGCTATGTCAATGGAAATCCAGATGGCTATGGATCAAAGCGTAAGACACACAGGAGATCACCTTTGTTGGGTGCCCACTCTTGACATAAAAACGAGTTGGGGTATCATTCTATATATATATACATTACGGGATAACAAAATCATGAGATTATTAATTATGCCAATAATATATAATGTTGTTGATATATCTCATATATGTATAGAGTTATTAGGCTATCAGGGTATACTGTGAGGCCACATTTTGTCGTTCCTCTGCCAGGCTCAAGGACGATGGAGTCGCTGGGAAGATGCTCTGCAGAGCTTCACTCAGCGTCGCGATGCCACAGTGGTCACTTACAACGCGCTGCAGAGCGCCGCACGACGAGGTGAGGGGCCGGAAGATGCAAAAAGTGAAGCACAGGGGTTACCCTCTGGTAAACTAACAAAAAGCTATTGAAAATGGCCATAGAAATAGTGGATTTTCCCATTAAACATGGTGATTATAGTGAATTTTCCCATTAAACATGGTGATTATAGTGGATTTTCCCATTAAACATGGTGATTATAGTGGATTTTCCCATTAAACATGGTGATTTTCCATAGCTATGTTAAATTACCAGAGGGTATGACTTGGGCCCCCTAGGGTTTTATGGGGATAAACCTACTATGCCCAGTCATGGTAGGTTTATGGCATTGGACTTAGGGGTACCCACTCAGCACTCAGAAACCCATATGTAGTTATATGACGTCATTGGGATATGTGTGGTAAAAAAGCGGGATATAGTTGGCGCATCCTTGAGATATATGTGGGCATATCATTGGGTATACTCATCCCGGTACCCAAATATAAAAAGGGGCTATGATGAATCATCCCACATATGGGTATACCTGGTTGGTGGTTTGGAACATTTTCTATTTTTCCATTCAGTTGGGAATGTCATCATCCCAACTGACTTTCACTCCATCATTTTTCAGAGGGGTGGCTCAACCACCAACCAGATTATTATTAACCATCATTAACCATCATTAACCATTAATATTAACCATTAATGTATACGAAAAGTTGGGGAGCACCAGACCATTAAAAAAAATGGGTGGAGCAACGGGATCCGGAATAGTCCACAAGTCCCCAAAAAAAAATCGTTAGCCATACCAGGATCGTCCATATATGATACTAATAGTTATACCTATAGTCCCTACAATTGTTAATATACATGTTTGTTGGGGATTACTGTATATAAATGTCGGCAAACAAAATGCACAGTAGCTAAATGTAAGTACCACATACTGTAGGATCACTTGAGATGCTGCCCGACTGCCCCAATGTCAGGTAATCAGTGGACGCGGGCACTGCAGAGTCTCGGAACCAAAGGTTGGTCACCAAAGCAGTGCCATGATCAAAAGCTGGATTGACCCATGGTCATCAACCCATAAATAGCTGGTTGGTGGTTTGGAACATGAATTTTATTTTCCATAATATATGGGATGTCATCCTTCCCGTTGACGAACTCATATTTTTCAAGATGGTTATTGCACCACCAACCAGACTCATATGGACTCCCGGTATGGGATGGATGACCGTAGACCGTATACCAGATTTTGACTTTTGCACATCTATAACATACATACATAATATATATATATATATATTATGTATATATATATTATGTATATATATATATATATTATCTGTATATATATATATATATTATGTATATAAATTTAAATATATGTATGTATATATATATAATTAGATAATGTTAGTATAGTCATAAGCCATAACATATAGAGGATCGCAAACATCGCCACGAATCGGAGACTTTGGGATCACAAAACAGTGACACGAGACGCAGCTTGATCCCCCAAGCAGTAGGCTTTAGCTATCGGCGGTAGACAGTCATTCCAATAACGATTTTTTCGTTGGTGTGGTGATGATAGCTTATTTTTATAACCACTAGAAGTTCAACCGGCTTAGCGAAACTGAGAAGCAAACAATTTGTAGGTCATTGTAGGCGTGAAGCTGATGCTCAAGTCAGATTGCTTGTTTTGTGAGTAAAAACATTCGTGTCCAACAAGTTTGGAAACTCAAATCCAGCAAAAGACCAATCAATAACCAGTTCTGCTGAAGTTTGGAACTCAAGAGGTGCATGGTGAGGGAAAAGAACAGCTTTCCTGAACCAAGGCTGGGTAGAGACTACTAAAAAGATTATCATTTTTCCAGCTGATTTCATGATATGTCTTGCATGGTGCCCCCAAGTTATGTGTGTTCGATATATCTACCGTATTCTACCGTACTTCAAGTTAGTTAAGTTACTTGTTTCAACAAACTTAGGTATTAATACTATTGGAGATTTTCCGTTTCAATCTCCATTGATACCATCTGGTTATGACTAACAGTTTGCCATGGAAAGATCCACCCATTTTATAGTTCGGTAAACCATCTATTTCGATTAGGGCCATCTATACCATGGCTATGTTAGTCATAACCAGAGGGTAGATGTCATTTTCTCTCGGGGATTTCTCAGCGCTTTCTGTAAGGATCTTGGACCAGGCCTTGGCGTCGGTCAAAGTCGACCTGCTCACGTGGACGTCCATCATCGACTTGAAAGGCGCTGCAAAGATAGAACTGCTATTTATAGTGGATTTTCCCATGAAAAATGGTGATTTTCCATTGCTATGTTAGTTTACCAGAGGGTAAGCCCTGTGAAAATCTGAGATGGTTTTTGTTGGGCGAAAATTCCTTTGTTTTTTTTGGCGTATCTTCTAAAGATGATGAGTACTTGGGCTGCATAAAAAGGCATTTAGATTTCAGGTGGGTACAGGCATTTAAACAATTTTAAAACCCTCATTTTCAGTGGCAAGATAATTGTTCAAACCATTTTGGGTAAGAGAGACTTGCTGGGCCACACTTGCGAGGATACGGCAGGGGCTTGAAATTGACCCTAGCAGCAACAGTGGTGGTGAGTGAATCTTAACCAAAACCATCATGAGGTTCTAGGGCTGGGCTAGACCATGCTAGCTCAATAGTCCGAAGCCATTAACCAATCAACTAATGAATCCCATTGTGGCAATTCAAAACCCATATGTATAGAATTATATAATTCTAATTCTATATGTCTACACTTACTGTAGTTATATAATGTTATATACTTGTTTATGTTGATCCACTGGACACCCACTCTGTATAACCAGAAAAAGCCACCGCACTCTCCATGGCCGCCACGGCAGAACAGCGATGGCATGCAGCTCTGGCATCTTTGGCGGAGATCCGTCGCTCAGACTTACGCCACTCGGCGATCCGTTCGGTTTGCCAAGGCCCACGAAAAATCACTGGTTGGTGGTGACTGGATCCCATATATGAGTTCCAGTCACCACCAATATGAATTTTATATGGGGTTGGGATTATCCCATAAAATATACGAATTTTATGACTTCCATTTCATATATGGGATGTCATCCCAACCCCATTGACGAACTCCATCATTTTTCAGAGGGGTAGGTCAACCAGATAAGGTTGGGATGGAAAGGGGAAAAAAAATCACGTCCAAACAATTGCATGTGTTTTTTTCAGAATATGATGATTCATGAATGGATACGGCATAGAACCCTGGGTAGTTTCATGTTTGAAAAGGAACTTAAATTGAACTGGGAGGACGTTGGTGATGTTTCTACTAACCAGCTAATTTTTTGTGTGATATGATTGAACTATATTGAACTGGTGATAGTGAAATAATCGGGCAGTTGCCACAATGGGGATGTTCCAACGTCAACATTATGGAGATCTCAGCAACAGTTCACTCGGTCACTGCTGGGTTTATATATATATACATGCATATATATATATATAAACTACAGTTAATGGATGTTAATGGATGTTAATGGGTTTATAAACCAACAAACATCACAGGGTCTCACCTTGTATTTGTTCAATGGTTTTCAACATGTTTACACATGATGTAGCCCGGAAATGATGCTTGGTCGATGCCCGGTGGACGGTTCCCCAGAATCGCCAGAATCCACTGGAATTGAGGGTAAGTTCTGGTAGAAAGCCACTGATCTGGGAATACCCTCTGGTAAACTAACATAGCTATTGAAAATGGCATTTATACTGGATTTTCCCATTGAAAATGGTGATTTTCCATAGTTATGTTAAATTACCAGAGGGTAATCCATCTATCACTGGGTGGATTTCATGGTTATTTCATGGTTCTTGGCCTTTTTTCACGGTTCCACACGGGTCCCTCACCGCGCTCAAACTGACCCAAGGTCTCGACAGCATCTCACAGTCTGCTGCACTGACTGCAATGGGGAGCCGCTGGAAGAAGACTTGGGCGCTCTATGATGAGATGAGCATCAAGCACTTGGAGCAGGACACGGAGATAGTGGACACAGATATACCAATATTGCAGGTAAATGATAGGCAAATGATGTGGGGGAAATTGAATGGTAGTACATGTTAGTACTATTCAGGACTCGTACCACAGTTTTTCTCCAAGGCTATACAACTTAGTACGAACACGTGGTATCTGGGTGTTGGGAGGAACTCTGACCCAACAGTCACTCGGGCCGCCAAAGATCTAAGCACACACAAACAGGGAAAATGTAGTCTTTACACCCTGACACAGTGTTCATCTTCCACTATTTAGGGACAAAGATCATTATATCCATTAAAGACATCCATGATTTTCCATGAATTCACAGATTGAATGGCTCCAAATGACATCATCTTCACAATATCAATTACATGTAAATGCCCCAGAAAAGCACACCCACGTTTTTTTTGGAGCCCAAGGCTCATGGTACTGGAATGTGTTATTACTAGAAGGTAAATCCTTTCATGTCTGATTAATTCTAATTATATAGTATTAAAAAAAAAAACTCCAATAACATCCCATTCAAATTCATATTCCATGAAATCGCTATAACATCCATAGAATTGGATGATGAGAAAATTTTAACCGGAAACCCCTATGTATATTTGATGGCAAAACCCATGGGTTTCCGGTTCCGATTTTCCCAAGAAAACAAATCCATTGAAACATGCTATACCCTCTGGTTATGACTAACATAGCCATGGTATAGATGGCCCATAAAAATAGATGGTTTACCTATTAAACATGGTGATTTTCCATGGCTATGTTAAATAACCAGATGATAACATCCCATTAAATACTGGTTTTGGTTCCCATTTTTTCTGTGAAAACATCACCCCAATTCACCTCCAGTCCACAAGGATCTTTTGTGTCACCTACCGTTGCTGCAGCGCTGGCCCCAAGCCCTGGAGCTGCAGATCTTGCGAAAGGAAGCAGTTGATGAGCATTCCAAAACGGTTCCTGGGTGGTTTTGAGCCATTTTTTGCTGGTGAAAAGATGTTAAAAGTAAATGATGTACCTAGAAAAACACTGGTTAAAAAAAATGGTTGCAGTAGGTTACATTTTGCTTGTGCAAAGTTTGGGATGTCTAGTCGAAGATCAATCTATTTAATTACCTTCGGCAAACCCGCCGGCCATAGAAAGGTGGCCCCAAGGGAGTTTGATGTGCACTCTAGGTGGAAGCCCGCGACAGAAGCAGAAGAGAAAAGAAGGGAAGAAGAAGACAAAGCCGTAACAACCTATTGATCGTATACCAAATTAGTACCGTCCCCAGCAAAGTAGCGCCAGGTACTATGTATGAGCCTCTGGCTTGACAGCAGACCGTTGCATGGAAGGAGACAGGGTGGAAGCGGAGAGATATTGCCCCAACAAAAGTTGATGTGCACCTAGGTGGAAGCCTGAGAGAGAAGCAGAAGAGAAGAGAATAAGAAGAGGAAGAAGAGGAAGAAGAAGAGACGAAGACAGAGATCAGCAGCAGCTTGAGTAGCAAGTGCCTGCTTGAACAACCTATGGACCGCATCCCAGATGAGTACTGGTCGATCAGTTTAGTACCCTGTGCATCCTGTGACGAGTACCTGTAGACGACTGTAATGCTGTAGGCAGTGTCATTAGCTACCGGCACTACCAGTTTAGTATTTCGGGAAGAAGAAAGGAAAGAGTAGAGGAGTAGAAGTAGGAGTAGGAGTAGGTGTCGGAGTAGGGGTAGGAGTAGGCGTAGGCGAAGGAGTAGTAGTGATAGCAGTAGTAGTAGTAGTAGCAGCAGCAGCAGGAGCAGTAGGAGCAGTAGCAGTGGGGGGGAGGGGGGGTGGACTTGATTCAGACGAAGCAAAAACGCGCAGCAAGAGAACCAAGGAACAAGCACAAGCCAAGAACAGAAACAAGTACAACACCTTCCAATCAGACACGCCGGCACGCCGGCGAATTTGAATTGAGCTGCCCATCTGTTGAAGTCTTTTGACTGTATCTAGCTATTAGCTATGTGTATTTTGTTTGTACTATGGTACAAATTCCACAAGGGAAGATAAGGCCTAATAATAGCTTTTGGTAATCAAAGATGGCGATAGAAAACGATAGAAACTCCCCCAAGTGGCATAGATAAATGATGACAAATGTCCCATTAGCAACTTCATTCATTCCGAATGTCCCAGCTGTTTCTTGACCTTTTTCCCAGGTGTTACTTGGTGCAACCATCTCTTCTTGTGCGCAAGGTGCCTTGTCCACCGAGGGGATCATTGCGATAAACCACTCAGGGTACTTATCAACCACCCAGCGCATTACTCAAGTCTTTGTTGAATGGGAGAATTGTGCTCAAAGCAAACCAATGATCAAAGTGAAAATATAGTCTTTGCATGTCTCTGCACTATTTGTGGCTCATTGAATAACTTGTTTGGAATGGGACAAGATCATGGGTCACTAAATTTTGGTGTCTCCATCCACCATCCACTAGTGCCTGGGGTGAAATTTTATTTATATATCCCTTTTGCTGCTGGAGGGATTTTGTTCGGTAAGTTGCATCCCCAAATTTATTGGTTAAATCATGTTAAATCCATCTTATTTTGGCTAAATTTTCCTTTTGCCCGTAGTTTCCACACTGCAAACATTTTGACTGGTTGCCCTCCGGAGCCCTCTACTACTCATCGAATTCTTTGGTGAAATTTCCAGCATGCCAGCTTAGAAATGGTGAGATTACCAGAAAAGACAAAAATTATTTGGGAACAAATGACAAAGTCGTGTGCCCAAAACCCACTGTAAATCAAGAAACCCAGTACCCTTTACTTTATTTTACCAAAATACCACATATTTTATGATATATTTCGTGATATTTTACGTAGTGACAATGCACTACCCATGCAACCACGATCCATACGTTTCCTTTGTATCATCAACTACCATAGATAAGTAACATAAACATCATAATCAAAAATGGGTCCATTGTAAATAATTGGCAAATATTCAGCTTAGTGTCTTGTTTCGTTTCAAAAACGTATAGCAACCCCAAAACAGATATAGCAAAATCAATTCCAATCCTTTTCTAGTGTTGCGATTTTTGTTGTCAATAATTTGTTCTGCGGAAACCTTGGATGGCTAGTTTGGTACTTTCATTGCTGGCCATCTGAATTGGAATGTTTGTATAAATTATACAAAACATCAAACATGCGGGGTATGTAATTCTTCACCCAATTTGGTAAGTGGGCTACAATCCCAGTTTTGTTAACAGGGGAAAGGGTTAGTCACTTAGTCCACTGCTGGGGTGAAGTAACCCACACCATTCCTGGGGTGAAGCAACAAGTAGTTGCCTGCAAGAACTAGTTTAAAACTGTGGTTTATAACAATATCATAGATATATCTCTAGTTACACCGGCTTAACAGTTATAAATCAACACAAATTACTAAGATTACATGAATCATCAGTTTTCTCATATGTTCAAGTATTAACCTGGTTGGTGGTTCAAACATTTGTTCTTATCTATAGTATATGGGATAATCCTTCCCAACTGACTTTCATATGTTTCAGAGGGGTAGGTTGAAACCACCAGCCAGTTTAGTTTTCAACTCTATAAGATTACATAAGATGACTATATGAATCATCAGTTTTCTCATATGTTCAAGTATTAAATGTATGGGTATGGGTCAATACCTATAGATACATTTTTAGTGGGATGAACATCCATAAATCCCAGCTATTTTGGGGTTCACCAGGGGTACAAGGTTTTGACACACTACCATATGTTCAAGTATTAAATGTATTACCCTCTGGTTATTTAACATAGCCATGGAAAATCCCCATTTTTAATAGGTAAACCAATCTATAAATGGGTCATTTTCCATGCTTATGTTAAATAACCAGAGGGTAATCATCAGTTCTTCATCAGTTCTCCCCTTTCCCGGGGCCCAAAAATGGCCGCCGGCCCCGCTCAGGCCACCGTTGGATCGTCTCACTGCAGCTCCTGCGGTCGGAGCGCCTGGAGCGCCTCTCGGTGGTCGCGGCCAATGCGGCCATCAAGGCCTGTGAAAAAGGCCAGGGTCGGTGACTTTTCATGGGAAATCTTGGGAAAATGTTGGGAAATGTTGGGAAATGTTAAATGGTTCAGTAGTTTTAGGATGTTTTTTCCGGACGTGTCACTAATAGACTTTTTCCATTAAATTCAGATAAATTCAGGTTGATTTGAGTTTGTTTAGGTTAATTTTAAGATCATTTGTTCTCAATCATCATCTCCCAACCATGATTTATCAATTGTATCATCTTTTACAGGTGAAAACCGTCAAAAGTTGAATGATTTTCCACAGCTTCTGGCGATGGTCCCGCATTTTCATACGTGGTAGCCCCGTATGCTTGGAATCTCCGATGACGATGATGAGATGACCATATACCCATATATATATAGAATATATCATGTTCTGCCAACATACCCCATATATATATATGGAATATATTCTGCCATACCCCATGTGTGTATATATAATTAGAATCCATATATTATGTTTTGGCCATGGCGGAACACATACCTGTTTGATGACGAAGCTGGGAAAACTTTCGCAAAAACATCCGGAAGTTGGAAAATCCCGATGGATCCCAAGGGTTTTTATGGTTGAATTAGGCTTGTTATAACGAAAACATGCGGGTCTTGTTGATCGTCCTAAATGAGGAAGGGGATTGAATGGGATGATATGGGTAAGTATTCGGAAAAAACATATATTTATGCCTTATATGCAGATATCTTACCAAAACATCATTGAACATGTGGATATGTGGGGGATATTTAAATCATTTTAAATCATTCTAATCGTGAATGAAAAGATCGGATTTCATTGGTCCACATTGCTATGTGTTGCTTGAATGGAGCTGGGGAATCATCTCCGAAAGCCCCAAGAGGCTTGAAGACTTCCCAGAATGGAGATGAATGGAGCATACCCTCTGGTAATTTAACATAGCTATTGAAAATGACCCATAGAAATAGTTGATTTACCCATTGAAAATTGCCATGTTCAATAGCTATGTTTGTTTACCAGAGGGTATGTGCTGCATAAAAACATACCAAAACCATAGGCTTCTTGCTGATTTTGATGGGAAACGCCATAGGTTTCCGAAGCAAATTTTCCGCTAGGGGACGCCTGGACCTGGGGCTTGCAGCTGCTCCAGGACTCTGGGTGAACTGTTGGGTTGATGGTTTGTGGGGGATATAACATGATATTTCACCAACTTGTTATATACCCTCTGGTAATTTAGCATAACTATGGAAAAACACCATGTTTAATGGGAAAATCCACTATTTCTATGGCCATGGCTTCAATAGCAAACTGTAAACGTTTACCAGGCCGGGTAACCAACTCGAGGCTTCACCCAGTGATACCTGGGGGCCTCAGAATCCACTGAGGTGGTGCTGATTGGCCAACGGTGGTTCTATCGGTACCATGAGTTAGACAAGGTGCTTAGATCCGATCTGCCATAAATCCTACTTAACCATCATAAATCCTACTTAACCATACTTAAGAGATAAAAAAAGAACAACTTGGCTATAGGTCTCCACCAGTTACCTTATCTTACTGGTGCGTTTTACGCAGGGAATTTTCGGGAATGATCCAATCCATCACTAGTAATAATATGTAATAATCATCCCAGCAACCCGCAGCAACCCATCCATTCCCTACGTAAAACGCACCAGTAAGTTATAGCTGCATCTATTGCGTTTTCCCGGCAGGATTTCAACGTGTGGCACTTGGTGCCCGATGCCATCAGCTTCAATTCGGCCTCAACGTCAGGCAGGACATTAGTGGTTTTTCTGGAAAGCTTGGGCGCGAAAACAACGAGAATGGCCCAGTTAAACATAGTTAAACCACTTAAATCTTGTGGTTGATGATCATTTTAGTCAAATGAGTGGTTTAACATGGTTTGACTGGGCCATTTGCATACTGGATGATCATTACACAGTTCAGTGAAATGACCTGTTGATGAAAGTGTTTGCGACTGGAAAGCCGAAGTTGGAATCGGCGAGGGGGGAAAGATTTCTTGGGCTGGAAAACTAGTGTGCTTTGATCAGAAAAATGGTGTTTGTTGTCCAAAAGTCTTTCAAAAAACAAACATTGTCTAAGTATATGTATATGAAATTATATAGTTTATAGTAGTATAATAGTCCTTTGTATATCACTTGTCGTTTTTTTTCATTTTTTAATCTTTACAAAAAAACTAACCATGGCAGCAGAGTTTCACGTTTTTTGCTCCAACAAACGTAGCCGAACTCAGCAGCCGTCGTCCAGGTGCCTGGCGAAAAAGCTGCGAGCTGCAGCAGCAGATGCTGCAGCAGGGCCTGCGGAGCAACCAGTTTCTGCGGATGATAGACCCGGTTTTAGGATGTGTTCAGATGAGGATCATTAAACATATACATTCCAGCATATTCCAACCATTTTTCGCCAAACAACCGAAGGTGAAGATGTTTTAAGGTCACCAAAAAACGACCCAAGTTAGTTTATTAAGTGTTTTATAATTCCAATGAATCAATACCAGTATATTGCCTTATTCATAAGATTAAACCATTTTTATTATTACCGGTTGATTGGTTGATTGGTTGAATATGATGTCACGTTTTCATCTGTTGGGAGTCAAAGTTACTAGGGCCCAAGGGGATGATCCCTGAATGATTTCTGGGCCTACGCCACATGTGTGGCCTTGGTTGGAGAACGCGTTCAGTTGGTGCGTTTTTGTCACTACAATAACTGTAACTGTTGGGTTTATGGTAGTTATAACATGTTATAACCATAGTAATAACTAGGGTTTATGATAGTTATAACTTATAATGATAGTTAGATGAGGTTATTGGCACCAACAAACATAACGTAGAAGGAACCCCCCACATTGTAGGAGTTCATGGGGGTGAAATAACTATAAGTTTGACTTGCTAGGAATCCAAAATGATACTTGAATGATTTGACTTACTGACTTACTGGTTGGTGGTTTGGAACATGTTTTATTGTCCATAATATATGGGATAATCCCAACCCCATTGACGAACTCATATTTTTCAGAGCGGTAGGTCAACCACCAACCAGTAGTACATTGGCTTGTACTTGGCTAGTCACCAGAACTGATTCTGCCAACTTACAGCCTCACTGTCGATCGTCTCCCAGATGATCAGTTGCAGGAAAGCACTGTATTTGATGGTTACGCTTTGGTAAACTAACAGTTTGCTATGGAAAATGGATGAAACATGGCCCATTCATAGTTGATTTACATTGTTTCCCGTATTAAGATGATGATTTCCCACAGCTATGTTAGTTTACCAGATGATAGTACGGGGAATCATCCCTAAATGGCCGAACTCTTCAGCTATCTTCGGGTTAATTATAGTTATTGGAATTCAGCCAGATTTTGTGGGGAAAAAAGACCTGGATGTTTGGTTTCGACTGTCCCTGGAATCCACTGATAGTGCTAGGGACCGATGTTCAGCTACTAACCGGTTGCTGGGTCATTTAGATTGGCCTCGCACAATCCGCCAAGAATCTGAGCAACTTCACTGACCAAATCTGTTTGAGTTACCATCTGGTTATTTGACATAGCCATGGAAAATCACCATTCTATTAATAGGTAAACCCAGTTGTTCACCATCTATTTTCATGGGCCATCTATACCATGGCTATGTTAGTCACAACCAGGCTGGGTAAATTTCTTCACCAAATATGTTTAATCGATTGAATCACCGACCTTTTGTTGGTTAAGTCGTCCCTATGTTTAAGATGCTCAAATCCCACTTTTTTTTGTTGGTTCAATCACCAATGGTTTGTTACTGCGACTATACAGAACTATTTTGGCATGATTTCATTTCTGCACTGGTGAAATTTCATATATTTTGTTGGTCAAATCCCAGGTTTTCCCTGGTTTCAGATCCCGAGGTTCACGGAGAGCACGTTGCTCCACACCCTTTCGACCAAAGCGTGGCGGCTGGCTGTGAACAGATTCGTCGAGACGTCAAAAAGGAGCATTCGACGGAGACTGGGTGTGGATTGATTGGTTATTCTATGGGGATACAATGATGGTATATGAGTATATGATGTTGTTTGTATAATATATATATATATGATACATATATATATAATTATATATATATATATATAATTATATATAATCGCATATGTATGTATATATATATGATATGGGTAAGCATGGTTAGATAGGGTTTATAGATGTTTATAGTGGGACCCTTAGTGGGATAAACTGAGTTATCAAATCACACATATATGTTTCAACATGGTATACATGAGGATATTTGATGGGTTATAATATATATACATATATGGTTTATAGTGGGTTTAATCATTTAACGACAAAATATATAATTAGTGAGCTTAACAATCAAATATATGAGGATAGTATGATGTAGTTGATAAATAATGATTGGATTGCAAAACATGAGTTGTTTTCCCATAAGCTCGGGATTGGTCATCTATTTATTCATTGGGATATATCCACTTGTAAGGAATCCCATTCATGATGGTGGGATGACCTTAACCCATATGCCACATAGCATGTTTTGGCCATGGCAAATATATGACCAATATCGATCAATTGAATGCCAACAGTGACAATAGCATTCAATATAAGTAATATAATCAATTGGTGAATTGATCCTTTTTTTTCTCAGTATTCGATTTATATTAATGTCCAACCAGTATGGATATAGTATCAACATTTAATATTGATATTAGAATTGATATTATATTGATTAGTTGATATTATCAAATTGGTGATATTGACAATTAACACTGATATAGCATTTCATTGATATTTAAATCAGTGAAGAATCAACCACAGCAAGGCTGCAACGCCTTACCCAGGAACATGGTGATCTATGCGTCCAGCCTAAAGGAATCCACAGCTTGGATCCTGGCGTTACAATCACTTCAACAACTGGGACAGTGGATGCCAGGACGCTTGGTTTTGTTGCCATGGAACATGGTTGAAGCCATGATGCTGGAAAAATGTTGGCTGCTGTTCGTTTCGGATCTTTTGTTGGCGTCATTCATATTGCTTAACAAACCTTTCTTCCTGTTCATCTCCGGTGTTTTTTTTACCCCACGAGATCTTGCTACAGGAACTGGGTTTTTCAACAGCCAGTTTTATGAGATCAAAGCCTTCCACCAGCATCGCTAAATCGTCAAGGAGTCGATGTTTTTTCATCCCACCAGCCGAAAAAATGAAAAACACCCCCCTAGTTCGAAACCCATGGTTTTTCATCGGGAATTTCCAGATTCCATTGGGACCATCGAAATGGGGTGTTTCATATTAGGGGGATGGGATTAGTCATTCTAATTCCATTATATCATTATAGCATATATTGTATCCCATTAGATTACCATGAAAATTCCAACATAATCTCATTAAATCACCTTGAAATCCCATTTTTTCATCGCAACTGGGCAATTTGGAAAACCACCGATGTTTCTCCGATGCTGCTGGTCCGGCTGGCCCTTCCCAACTCGCCAGATCCCCAATATACCATGCATGTTCGTCAAAAAAAAAAACAACGCATTGAACAAAACACATTCAAAAAAAAAATCGAACGCAAAAATGGAAACTAGTGAAATTCTATACCCCCATCCCCTTTTTTATTTTTTTTGTTTGCATCGTGTTTTCTTCAACCAAAAAATGAGCAGGACCTCTGACGACGGTGACGCTGACAGCGACGACCGTTACGGCCGCGCCGTGGCCACGAGCCGTTGAGCTCCTGCGCTGGGCATCAGGTGCGATGGATGTAGGATGATGTAGGATATATCAATGGCCATTTCAGGAACCTAAATTGGAGGTACCTACATGTACCTACCATATATAAGGCCTATATAAGGCCTATGTAATAGGGAATATCCCCACAAAGTATGGCCTTATATGGTACAGTACCTCCATTTTAGGATCCTGGAATTCCCATTGAATATATCGAACTACAGTAGTCAACGGAGGCACCAGTTTGCCACTGTGGAGTGGAAAGAAATATAAATTTGAGAACAATGGCTCAGAGATGTTTGGAGATTGAAGCGGCAAACATTGTGGTTGAAGTGGGAATCACTGTAAAAACAAAGAAAGGACAACAGGTCCTGGGGATGACTGACCGAGAAACAAAGGCATATATATATACATATTTATACATCCATATATATATATTATGTATATAATGAGCTATATACTGTAACGGAAACCAGTTTTGTCCCATACCCATGTCTTCTTCAACGCTGAAAGGCAGCCAGATGTAGAGATGCAACGAGCAACGAAGATATAGTATGATATAGTGACAAACAAACAAGGAACATGGCTTATTCAGAACCAAGAGGGTAACATAGATAACTGTCTCTAATGTGTGGAACCCAAAAGCTAATTTGTGTACTGTTGGTTGTCACTCCTTAAATAGACGTCATTATTATTATGTATAGCTATGGATCATCTGGTCAGAAGGTAACCATCCAATTCTTTCTCCAACACAATCTCAACATGGAACCAATTTAAAGGTGGCCGTATTGAACTCCTATTCAAGATGCACATCATTTTCCATATGTATTTTTCTGCGGTTTGTTTCTTACCCTCTGATTATTTCACATAGCTATGGCTATGGAATGCTATGGATTTATGATGATTTACCTGTTGAAAATTGTAATTTTTCTAGTTGGCCAACTGTTAAATACGCAGAGGGCACATCAATTACTAGCCCATTATCCCAGTACTATCCCATATAATCATATATCATCCCTATTAAACCATATATACAAAACATGATAAAACTAACGTCAACTACCCTTTTTTGCCAGGTAAATCATCTTTTTACCTTGGACCGTCCCGTAGTTCTCCGATCTTCGGGGCCTTCGGAGCCAGGCTCGAAGTTGGAACCAGACAAGGCTGCCTGGCATTCTGTCAGCAGCTGGCAGCAGTGTTTGCAGTTGCCACGCAAGCTCTCGCAACTTCGATTTGCATTGGTTAATCCTAATGAAAAATCCAATGTATAATGGTAATATCATGGGAATATCATGAATCTGTAACTAACCAGATTTTAATCCAATGTGTAATGGCTGGTGGGTGGTTTGGAGCATGAATTTTATGACTTTCCAGATGGGAATTATGGGAAAATCATGGGAATATCATGAATCTATAACTAACCAGATTTATTGAGTCGGTGTTTTGTGGTAATTAAATACTGATCAATAAAATTGGTGAATATAGTGGTTGTAATTGGTGAACCATGGTCAATATTGTGGAATCATATATTTAAGTGGAATTATAGATGTATAACTGGTTGGTGCTTTGGAACATGAATCTGTCATTTTCCCATATATTGTGAAGAATCATCCCAACTGACTTTCACTCCATCATTTTTCAGAGGGGTTGGTAGGTATACCACCAATCAGATAATTTTGAATTTAATAGTGGATGAATTATCCAATAATTAATAGTAGTGGATGAATTATCCAATAATTAATAAAAGTGGATAGTGGATTAATTATCCAATTATTTCCACCAATAAATCAATAATTAATAATTAATACTATACCCCCAATTAATAGTTTTGCTGAATTGGTGACCCTTTGAGTAATTTCCTATTGGTCAATCCACCAAGAAATGGTTTTTCACCACCATCCCTCTTTTAACGCAGCGACCCTTGCAGGCAAGATTCCTTGATGGTCACGGAAGAAACGTCACTTGGTAGCACTTGGTGCGCCATTGAGAGCTAAGTTGGCGATGTTTTTGTTGTCTCTGACACGTAATTTCCGTGTTAACTTTGCGGGGAGACCGGAAACTTTGGAGGTCCGTAATTCGGAAACTGTACAATGTGGTAAACACAATAATAAACACAATAAAAAAACATATAATAAATAAACCATCCTCAAATCAGCATTTTTATGGGTTCTATGAAACATCCCCCAAGTGGTAGTTGTTTATGGCAGCCAGCGTTTCCCACATACCTAACTGGCGGAGGCCCCACCAAGCATCTGCGAAGTTTTTTTGGCGAAGCTGGCTGAGCTTGCTCGAACTGAAACAAACTTGTGGATCCACACCACTACGTCGTGAAATAGTATTATATAAAAACATATATTATACAGATTCACGAAATCATAACTCATCATAAGCAAAATTCAAATCCATTTGAGATGCAGTTTTTTCAGGTACTCTCTGGCCATCAGCGCATGTGAAGACCGACATTGGAGGACTGCCCTGATCTTCTTTCGCGACGCCGTTTCAGAAAACACGGTGGATCTGGACATGACACCTGGCTCTCCAAGATCGAGGCCAAGGTGTTTTTTGTTGACTAAGGAAGCTACACATATGCTGGTTGGTGGTGACTGGAACATTTGGATTATTTTTCCATATATTGGGAATGTCATCCTCCCAACTGACGAACTCCATTATTTTCAGAGGGGTTGGTTGAAACCACCAACCAGATATGCTGGGAAAAGCTTCCAACCAACATCAATAGACTCAAGAAAAACTCGAAAATGAGGATCTATGCAGGAAGATCCAAAAAAAAAATGCTTAAAACTATACCTAAAACTGAGAAATTTATTCAAGTTGGGGTTTGACCAGCAACAATGGGGTGTTAATCCGGATCAACCCTTCGTTGATCATTTGGGATCAAGTTTTAAGCCATTATCCTGTGGGAAAATAGAGTGAGCTGCTAGAAAATAGCACCTTTTTTCAGGGTAGAACAACCCCCAAATCGATAGAAAAGTTGGAAATCTGAGAATAAACATCATCTATACCATCCTGGACACACTTTATTTTTTGGGGGTTACTAAGTTCCTATATCTCAGATTAACCATGTTTTCCTGCTTCCACCCAAGAACATATCATTTTGCACCAAGCATATATGTTCATATATGTTCCTCTTGAGCTAGTATGAATAATGGGCAGAAATTAACCCTAGAAGAAAGTGTCATCGCACACCAGCTGCAGCTTGATGATAGGGCCCTAAAATTCTCCAAGTTGGTTTTTGTCAGTTTTCATAGGGAAACCAATGGTTGAGAGGCATCCCCAATTCTAAAAAGCCAGATATTCTGAAATCTACAAATCATGTCCCAGGCAAGGCGAACTGATCCGGAGACGATGGTATGTTCTGCAGCTCCAGACGTTTTCAGCCGAAGAATAGTGTAGTGAATTGGTTCAAGTGATTCTTCCAGTCCACTTTGCTGTGTCTGGGGCCGGCCAGGGAACAGAGCCACTAGGAAAATCAAGGAAAATATGGGAAAATTATGGAACATGTTCAAACCTCAGTGTTTGGGTTGGAGGGGGAAATCTGCAGCCCTCTATATTTCAACAGTTCGTGGGAATCCAGCCCTTGGCCTCTACATGTTCCGATGACATCGCCGAGGATTCTCTGGAACAGCATCATTTCTGCCTGCGCTTCAGGTCAGCGGTTTCTGAAAAAGTGTTTCAGCGCAAGGGGAGGCTTTTGGGGAGTTTCTGTGAAGGAAATGAGTTTGTTTTTTGAGGTTATATTTTTGTTGTTGATGGATGTTTGTTTTTTGGACATGGACCTGATTTGATTGTTTATTTTTTTGTTGAGGGATACGTTCCAGTAGACGAGCACAGTTAGTACTGATGATGATGATGATGATGTTGATGATGATGATGATGATGATGGTTATTATTGCTATTATCTGGTTGGTAGTTTGGAACATTTTCTATATATTGGCATAGTATTTTTCAGAGGGTAGGTCAACCACCAACCAGTTATTACTATTCTTATTATCATGAACATGATTATGAATTAGTTGCTATAAAAATAATAACAATAAAAACATAATCCCAAAATATCGTCCCGAAAGAAACACTTGTACTTAAATGTTTTGAATGTAAATGATAGTAAACTATGTAATGTGGTTAAAACAATGCCATAAACCATCCCCCAGTCATCAGCATTTTTAGGGGTGGGATTAAAACCACAACCAAATGGCTAGTTTATGACATTGTTTTAACCCCATTAGATAATTATTTGGTAGCTTCCCACTGTGGGTATTTTAACTGCGGTATTTTCTCACAGCTGCTCTGAAAAATATAAACAAGTGCTGTATGGATTTGAAATTTTTGTGGATTGCGATGGGCTCCAGTGAACCATCATGGGAATCAGGATGAATCTACCCAGCCTGGTTATGACTAACAGTTTGACATGGTATAGATGGACCATAGAAATAGATGGTTTACCTGGGTTTACCAAACTTAAAAATGGTGGATCTTTCCACGGCAAACTGTTAAATAACCAGATGGTACCCTTTGGTATTCAAACATGGCAATGGAAACTCCCTCAGTTATCGATGATTTCCCTATTGAAGATGTCCCATTTCCATGACGGAGGGTATGTCACAGAAGTACCCGCTCTCATTCCATGGTCAGTGCTGGTGCCGTGTTTCAAGCTGTCAAGACAGGACCAAAAACACCCGTGGGTTCCTGCGGTTGAATTATCCACATTCCGCAGCTGTATTGAGATTGAGCTTGACATGGAGCAATGATCTCTGAGACAGGGAAGGGTGATATATCCGTGCTTGCAGAGTTGTCACTGAACCTAGTCATAATGGCTGCCTTAATGGCTTGAATGTAGTGGAACGTACCGCCGAATGCAGGCCACTTCAGTCATCTCAATCTCAACATCAGTGCGTCACATGTCTGTACGTAATTGAACGACCTTGCAGTGGTACTTTCAAGCTCAACACAGTTTCCAAGCACAAGCAGCATTGCGATGGCCACTTTAGCAAGCGGGTTGTCCGAAAATTAAGCTACCCAAACTCCAGCGGTTGTTTGGAAAATCATGTATTTGAAATGTCGAATCGCCACAAATTGGGCTGCACCCCGTTGACAAACCCAAGTCAAGATTCTTGCCGGAAGATCTTTGCAGATTTTGCAGCACACGCTGAGTGCTCTGAAGCCATGGGCAAGCCGCGTTTGGGGGCCTTGATTTGCATCATTTGCATCCTGGGATGATGATAGAGGGAGCAGTTGAAACTACCAACCAGCTTGAAACTACTCTGTTTACTAGGCAGGATCTTTGTACTATCTGCAAAAACACGTGCACAAAACGTTTGCAAGGAGTAGGTCCCGACTGCAGAGCTTGTTGGTTGACAGCAACACCAAGTCCTGATGAAAGTGTATAGAAACCTTAATTGATTTGGTTGATTTTGAGGGTTATATAGGGTTATATATACTTTCATTTATAAATTATAGGAAATTCATGTGTAGTGGTATGATTGAGTTTAACACGGTTTTCAACAACAGTGGTGCAGAGGGACATGCTCATGGATTCAGATGCGGTTGACTTTCTTGCCATCCCATATTGAACTGGTCCCTGGCCGCACTGTGAGTGCCGGTGACATTTGACCTAGATGTAAGTTCGAAGGTCAGCACGCCGGTTACCCATTTGAAAACCAACATGGAAAACTCAAAACATGTCATAGTTAAGGGGCTGTTTATGGGGTCCATTTAGTGGATCTTAGGGATGTTTTCGTATGTTTTCGTGGGGTCAAGGGTAGATTTTTCTTCAACACACCATTCTTTTGGGGGATCAGCTCAGGGCTGAGTCCATCATGTATTCTGGGTGAGGTCACTCATATGATGTTTCAGGGGAAGACGACAGGTGATGTCGGGCTGATTTCTGGCTTGTGAAATCTTGTGAATTTCCACAGATGTTTGGCGATATATGTGACGTGACACGAGTTTCAAAAGGCTTTGACATTCAGAATACGTTGCGAATTATAGTGCAACAGCAAAAAATGCTAAACCCAGTTGCAATGAGTTATATATACATATATATATGTGTGTGTGTTTTTCTTTGGCCCGATTCATGTGACTTTTCTTTGGCCCGATTCATGTGACTGGCTCTGCTGATAGTGTATATATATAATTATATATATATATATGGATTATATATATAATACATATTAGATAGTTAATTACTAATGAAATATCATGAAACCCTCTTGCAAGAGCTGGAAATGCTCAGCGTTGCATGGTTGAAGCATGTTGAAGCACATCTTTTCCGTGGCTTTGTCTGAAAATCTGGCATTTGGAAAAATGTTTTTTGCATTACCCTTGGAGATCCACACACACACACACAAATACATCAGCAACGGTTTACCTGGTTTTTCAAATCAATACTTGACTAGCATGTTCCAAGGTGCTCATGAGACTCATGAGCATATCAGCCAACCGATTTTGAGAATATCCATCTGCCGGAAAAACAGAAAACAAATACAGAAGGTAAGGAATGATCGCCCAAAAACGTTCAAAATTCCAAGCTCTGAAATACTGTACCCAAAAGTCCAATTGTTTATCTTTACCTTTTCCCATGAAAGGATGCCTTAATACGCTATATATATACAGTACACAACAATTTCAGACAGACCCATACATCTTCAGCCCATTTTCAATGGTGGGCATGACAGTCCAATAGTTCCTGCCTTCTGGTTCTACTTTGTTTTGTTTACCACCTAACAGTTATAATCCTGATAAGCCCTAGTTAACGAGTTACAAAGCAATTTGGCTACAGTATCTATGGGGCTGTGCTTGTTGGTGGATGCCTTCCAGGTACAGTGGGGATACAACCGGAGATATACAACAAACTCAAACCATATTCACAAATGGCTGTGCTTGGTACTCACACAGGGCCATGTTCAGGAAGACGGCAATCGTGATCCAGTGATACATGTCACGAAAGGTAGCGTCAGCTACCTGAGTTCTCCGTGCTTCAGCACAAGCTTAGGGGGTATTGGGGGGCCAGCCCGTGGAATTCATGGAATTCTCGCCGTTATGTATTGGATATCAGTTATAAGGGGGGGGGCCCCCCCCGAAAATGGTTATGGGTTCAATTCCCACGGGTGACGCGATCACTGGCCCCCACATTAGAGGCACACTTTCCATGAGGGAGATGTCCCTGTAGTCCAGCATAATTGGTATGCTTCAGCCTCAATAACAGTTGCTGCAAGGGGTCTTAAAAAGGGGTTTTTAATAAACC
>Ga0126342_10003573_pt1 | contig 25795 bp, 26 predicted proteins | sample Cyp1metagenome_FD_92528 | JGI IMG/M metagenome (GOLD analysis project Ga0126342, IMG submission 92528) | Coral microbial communities from Lord Howe Island, Old Settlement Bay, Australia - Cyphastrea 1 metagenome | ecosystem: Host-associated > Invertebrates > Cnidaria > Coral ... | reverse complement strand
CAGAACCATTGAGCTCATGATTATCATGACGTTCCTGGTTAAGGAAAAGGCCATAATTGAACCATCGCCAACCCATGCGAAGTTGGTGTTGCAAATGTGACACATAATCGTTACCTGGACGCCCAAGGTCAAGACGAAAAAACGAATTTTGAACAGCCCAAACCCACGGTTGGACAATAGCCCAGCCTTTGTCCTTAAGCCACTGTTTCAGCACAGCTAACGGGCTTCCTCTCCCCGCTTGCCAATTAATTTGGGACCCATGTTTCATAAAATGGACAATACGGATAAGGTTGACCGCAGCGATACAGTCTAAATGCGAGAGACCACCAGTGAGAACACAACGAAGATACGGGCTAGCGGCCTTCAACGTTTCCTAACCCAGCCTTAATTCCGCCCAAAGTTTCTTACAAACTGCCTGAGTAGGGAGTCTACTGATCCAACCATAGGCACACCGGCATTGATGCAGTTTCGCAGTCTGTCTGTAATTGTCTGTACAAAATGGTAAATCTTCAACGGCAAGGTGTTGGATATCCAAGACCCGTAGGGTACTTAGATCCGCGGACGTGACCCGTAGGGTACACGCAGGCATCTTGCTAGGTAAACACCTAAATTGGGATTCTTTCGAAAACTGCAATGAAAACAGATCATCATTACTGCACAAAGTCCTCACTCTACGCTACTCCTAGCCTCAGTTCCCTCATCACCAACTGCTTCGGTATTGGCGCTCTGATGGACACTTACTACACCTCAGCGTTAACTTTCGCCTCAGCATGCAGTACTAACATCGGCGCAAAGGCAAAGATGCACGCATCACCACTCCGCCAGACGAATAGCGTAGATCAAGGTTCCATAAAGCTTCCATAAACTTGATCCTTGGTAACACCTTAGTGAACAGGTCGGCAAACTGATCCGTGCTCTCAGTGTACCTTAGATCTAGCCCCAAAGTTTGGACTGATTCATGGATGGCAGCAATGGGAATTTTATGGGCCCTATTCATCAATTTCAATTTTGCATTGCGCCCACTCCGAAGAATGTGAACGCAGGCTTGGTTATCTTCATGCAGAACCAAAGGGATTGACCGACCCAAAATCATCTCTAAAACCGTTTGAATTCGTAAAGCATCCCCATACGATCCGTCATTGAGGGCAACAAGTTCTGACTCGGTAGTGTATGGGCATTGAATGCAAAGGAAAATTCCTGAATGCGACTTCATGGTGCAAACGTTTCCACCAAAGTCAGCGCCAGTATTCAACCGTTTCAGACGAAACTCTGACAGAACACCCAGCACCAACATCTACCGTGGAGCTCATGTAACCACCAAAATGGATGCAGACCTTTCCCCAAGATTACCAGTTATTTCCCAATCCCTAGCGATCAATTCTGAGTCAAGGTAAGCAGCTGCAACCTTCTTCAAAGGCTTATCACCGACAATATGCAAATACATGTCGACAGCCGATGGACAATATTCACGCATCGACAAGAACAAATCCTTACCAGCCTTGACAGAGGAAATAAGATGGTCACGGCCTAAATACCTCCCAGGGATACTCACACCATCAACTTTCCAAAATTCATCTACTTCATGTTGGGGTCCTGCGACAATGATATCATCAACATAAGCGGCAACAAGAACACGTATTGTTTCATTCCACCAAGGTGAAGGAAAACATTCAACAGGTTTAAACCCCATTTTGGCAGTGAGGATCTCTGATAAGTGTCGAAACCCGTCGTCGCCTGCTTGCTTCAGGATGTCCATATAATGGAGGACCGCTGGTCGGCGGCATTCGGTCCCCATCCCGGACGCCAACAAAAATATGGTAAGATGACCCAAGTTGGGGATTGCTGTTCGCAACAAAGCTTGCAAATATGCTTCCTTCGCATCAGCTATAAGAACCGCCAACTGTGTGTAGCAAACCCTAAAACAGAAACAAAGAGACAGTTTGAATACCAACTCCCGAAACTTCGCTGGCAACCCGTCCTGGTCCTTAGTGGCATCCCCACGGAACACCAGCCTTCCCTTGTGTTGGGAAAGCGATGGTCCCAACTCGTCAAGCTTGATGGATCCTATTTCCATCACCTCTGCAATGTGGATCTTCTCGCCTGCAGCCGTAGCCTTTTGGCGTAAATCGTCCACCTCGCAAACAGGGCTTTCATCCCACACATTCATCTGCCTAACTTCCTGTGCTTCTTTCCTAATTGCTCCTCCTGCTTTCGGATCTTCTTTTATTCTTTCCTAGAAAGCACTCTGTGCACAAGAGCCTGCGCATGTTGGAGGTGTTCAGCTGATCTGCAAGTCTTTCCCATTTCCTTGGGGTACATTCTTCGGAACTGTCAACCACAGTTGGCATTCTGCGCACCCCTTCAAGGAACTTTTCGGGAAACACTGAACACAAGATTGAAGTAGCCATAGCCCTATTGTAAAACCCACTAAGGTACGCCAACTTCCCCCCGTCCAAGTGGTCATGACGAAACTCTTTAGGATGACGGCATCTTTTGTCATTCATTTCAACCGCAACCCTGTCATTGGTGGTCACAATACGCCATGGTTTCAGGGGCTTCAATCCCTTGATAATCAAACCAAACGCGCACCTGCAAGGATACACAGAGTACCTGTCATGTTCGGCAAGCATGTCAGCCAACTCTTTAACTTTCTCCCACCCTGAACACCAGCGAGGCCATTCGAAGCTACTTGAACCCTGCGATTCCAGAGCAAGCAGCAACCTCAGTCAAGGAAGAAAAATTGGTGACCAAAACCCTTGATTCATTTTGCCTAGCCTCCAAGTTTTCTTGGAAATCCTCATTCAAACAATGCTTGTTGAGGTGTTGCCATGGACACCAAAGTGTGCATGGAAGCGATCCCCAAAGAAGAGTTTTACTCCCCCAAAGCCCTTCTCTCATTTGCCCACATCAGACTTGGTGCATGCGGTGCGTGTTGGTGAGATCATAGACCTCCTTAGAAAGACCAGCGTAAGGAATCCCCAGTTCCGCGGCTAGCTGGCTAGCTTTCTGACCTCGCTGTGCTTTGCGCACAACAAAACTCAACAAACCATGAGGTGTTGCCATTCCCCTTCGATTTCCTAACCTTTGGTTTGGGAAGGGTGGCCATGGCTTTTGCCAAGCGAGCTGAAAGTGAAGTCTCTCCTGCGCCTCCATGTTCAGTGGCATCGAAGAAAACAGAAGCAATTGCAGCATGACCACTTTCACACTTTTCGACAAGGTCAGATTTTTCCCAGAGGCTATCAATACTCTAGCGCTGTCAAGCTTGGAATTGTAACCCGGATCATCAAAAATGTCAAGCTCAGGGAGTTCCAAGTTCCAACACTTTGGGTTCCCTACTGAAGAAGGTAATGTTCTTCAGCTCCGTCTTCCCTTTCTGCGCTTTGCGCGGGTGGCAGTTCCCACGAAACTCCCATTCCCCCGGCCTTAGGCGCCTCTCCTGCAGAAAGGATTCTTTTGCCCCCGGAAAGCGGCTCAGCATTGTCCAACAAAGCGTTGTAGGACCTTAAATCTTGATCCTCATCGGTCTGATGGACCTTCTCCTTTCCCTTGGGGTTGAAACATCCTCGCCTTTAGTGGGTACTCCTTCCCCACGCCCCAAGCAAATCATTCCCATCATCCCCATCACCCCCTTCTTCCCTCATGGTTTTCAGTTCTGGCGGAGGCGCGAAATCATCAAGTTGGACCTGTCCTTCGGATGATCCTGTTGCCTTGAGAAGGAATTGCCATTTTCCATTTGGAAAAGCCAATGTGCGAACCACACGAACCCTCAAAGACCCTTTCAAAAGGTGATCAAGCGGCAACACTTTGTGATTTCCTTTGTACAGTTCCAAGGTACACGGCTGGAACCCCTTTTGGTTCAAAAGTCCTACCACCTGATTCCTTGAACCATACCAACGCTCCAAAGGGAATCATGCAACCTTCTTAGGGATATCCATGGGCAGCCTCAAAACATGTCAGTGGAGGATCCAGCATGACCCTAGACATGGTATTGTCAATGGATTGGTTTAGGGGAAAATGTACAGGAAACCATAGAATTTCCCTTTAAGTCTGGGGCTTTGTTGTAAATTTTCCCTTAAACCAATACATTGATATTGATGCTGTAACTGAATTCAAAATATTTTGCAGCAAACGGCCACATGTCAAAGTCCATCCCAGCATGCTGTACCAAAACGGAAACTGACTCTTTAATCTTTAATTGTTCCAATAGCGGCGAGTTCTTGGCCTTCATGTTGGGCGCAGCGGCGTCAGAAACAAATCCTAGCTGCTTTACTGCCTTCAAGATTCCCAATTCACGGTCTGAAAAAACCTCAACAATGCCAGGGGCCACAGTTCCACAAAAGTGCCTGAGTGCCAGTTCGGCTTCTTCTGCACTACGCTCCTCACATTGATGAACACCGAATAATCCAGAAAACCTGTTAACTATGACCAGTGCATGCTTGTCACCCGTCTGACCGACAAGATCGGACGCGATAAAATCAACACCTATCCTTACAAGGTGTTGTTCTGGATCTTCCTTGTCCCTAGCTTCCCTAAGGGCTTCCCTTTGGTTTTCTGGCCGCCTACGGCCTATATATGAGGAGATTCATACAATTTCGCTTGCAAACGCGCATCGCAAGAGCGACTAGTCATGAGGTGACCTGCAGGCAAATTATCGACCCAAGTCTCATCAGCTGGGCTATCCTGAGAACCCTCCTCAGCATTGACGGCCCGTGGGGCACGACAGGCCGCAGCTTCCTCAGCACTGGCACAATGATGAACCTCACTGCTCTCAGGAGATGCCTCGGCACTTTCCGTCCGTGGGACGCGATTAGCTTCGGCTTCTCCAACTTCCGCCCCCCTCCCAAGTCCTGAAGGAGCTTGTTGAAATTCTGCATTCTCAGCTTGAACGTGAATCTCTGGATTCCCCCCCGCCAAGGAAAGTAAAATAAGACCATGTTGGAGCTCACACTGGAAACGGAAAACCGGAACATTGTTATCAACATGGTGCGCTTGGACACATTCACCTTTGTAACCATGGGGGCCGAGAAGGTTTCCAATGAAAAGAAAATCCTGACTTGTTGACACGTTGACCGATGGAAAGCACACGTGGACAGTCTTTCAACATGTATAGGTTACCCATCTGCTGCATTTCATAAGAACAAATGCCTAGAGTTGAACTAGCAGGTTTTGTTGCTCCACCGGGGTCCGGACTCTGAATTCCAAGCATCCTGTGTCTTCAAGTGCATGCCCTCCCTCAGCTCAGCCATCATTTCCCTCCAGGAGGGCCCCCTGTGAGATGCCGTGCGCGGGACGGGCGCCTCCCTGGCTTTCTCAGGCAGCCTATCTTTCTTCACCCTATCTTTTCGGTGGGCCTCAGAGGAAGGTGAACTTCTACTTAAGGAAGTACCCTGACTAGCAAAAGCAGGTACACCGTCAACAGATCATTGTAAATTCCGGACTTGACGACGACGTTCAACCAAACTGACTAAAACCCACGACCTTTCAGATCAAGCTGCGAAGTTTTGCCCAGAATCAGCGCAGTTGGTGCTTGTCGATGTCACTCGATGCAGTTGGCGAGTTCAGCAAAGGATTGCCAATGGCTGCAAGGCTCTTAACCAGTAAAGCGCGGGCACGGCCGTTTTGACGCTTGAGCCATGCAAGTATGAATCTTGCATTTGTCAGGATGTTATTTGAGGCTATACCCCAGAGCATTTCAATTGTACGAAAGCTAGGTGGCTGGGAGCCCGGAAATTGCCAGCATCGAGCGTCCTGTGGGAGAAAGGTGCAGCATATCTCTGGATGGAAAAGAAATAGTTGAGGAGAGACAAGTACATGGGTAGGAAAACACCCCCCAAAACACACGCTGAAGAGCAATGCTCCTTTTCGGTTCGATGCATAGACAGAGTGGATATGCGCGAGGAAAGAGATAGAAAGAAAGAGAGAGAGAGAGAGAGACTTGGAAAACAGGATATGACATGAGAATTCTCAAAGAAGCACACAAAGAATCAAAGGAGGCAACACAAATAAGCTATACAAAGGGATGCGATATGGTGACAATGATGATCATGATACCTCAACAAACATCACGCCAGCTCAGGGGGGAACGAGGAGGGGACCAGGCGTGGGACGGGGGGCATTGAGTTTCTGCTCATCCACTTCCAAGACGAGCGAACCCAGGGGTTGGTTTCGGAAAGAAACTTTCGAGGGATTGAACCTCCTAGCCTCTCCCTGTTCCTGGCTAAAGCAAGAGTGACTTCAGCTAGCGCATGCTAGCTTTCGTGATTACATGCACAGCACCGTGCTATCGGCATCTGCAACGACATCCTGTGTTATACCTGTTGGTGAATATGTTCAAGCCCCTTGACCTTTCCACATTTCCCTTTTTTAACAGCCCTGGAGGCCCCAAACACACCAAGCACGGCATGGCACAAAGCTGATGTAAAGACACACACAGCTTCTTGACATAGTGAAGGCCTTTAGCACGTTCTCTTTGATAGGGTTGCGATTCAACAACAGGAGATTCTCTGGCTTGAGATCCCGATGGCAAACGCTGCAACTGTGCAGGAAGTTCACCGCATTCAAGACCTGCAAGAGCAACGTCCCAAAATTGACTGCAATCTAAACAAACTGAAAGAACTTCTCCTTCACATTCACCTCATCAGCAATGATGGCATATGTCGGCACTAGGCTCGCAAAGTTCTACCATCGAACTTAAGTTTTTCAGGACACTGGATCGTTCTCTTCGCTCTCTCAAACAGCTCACCTGGCGCATGATCAGTGCAACCTGGGATTCAGTGTGGTTTCCTTGCTCCAGGATGAAGGCAGCCTCAAATCGCCCGCACATCGAAAGCATGACTCTCCCGGTATCTCCGAGTGCTGTCTTCCAGGTTTCGAAGCATTGCCGCTTTAACTGCCAATCGGGTTAGAGTCATGGCGCCTTGCCGCTCCCTGAAATCTCTATCCAACATGATCCTTTCTCAAGTTTGAATCCCTTCCCCCATGGACAAACACATCCTCTCTTGGAGTTTGGAACTGTACAATCAGGTAAAGCGGGGTCAGTTTAGAGAGACCTATCAGCGGTATCAATCCCCCCCAGACGTGCGACATGTTCTCGCATACCTGACAAGTGCTATTGCTGCATTGGCCCCATGTTTGCGCATTTCATATTTCCGAGATATCTTATTTATGCAAACCAAGTCAAAGATGTCAAACTTACTCTTTTCCACCGCATGATTCCCTACTGTTTGTGGCCAAAGGGGCCAACTCTCCGCCTTGGCAAAGCTCCATCACCATATACACAAAGTTCTCATCCTCGAAGGTCTCACGCAAATTCACTACCTTGGAACTTTCTCGGTTGAAGTTGAGGAGGTTCTTGCCATTATGAATGTGCAATGCGTGAGAACAGATGAAACTCCAAAATGTTAAAGTCGTCGATTTATTTTTGCAAACCTCCTCATGAGCTGTTGCTCTCCCACTGCGTCGGGACACGTGCTGTTCGTGCTGAACACGTTGCATCACAGCTACCTGCTCATCAGGAGAACAGGAACAGTGGGTCGCGTTCGGCTCTCAGTCGGTCAGTTTGGGAATTCGGATACCGATCACGGCCAATCACGTGGTCAAATTTCCTCCAGCCATTTCTTTGGCATTTGCCTTTTTGGACATATTTACAAATGTTGGCTTTCTTTATCCAAACTTTATCCTCTAGCTCCAGCCACTCAGGTGGGCAAAGCTTGACTCAACCTTCAACTGCTCAGAGCCTGAATGCACAAGCATGAGCAAGCAGTTGAACTTTTGACAGGGTCTGTCGTCTGTCAGAAGAAGTCTGTTTTCTTTTGTTCTACTCTGGGGTCCCAACCATCATTAGAATGCCTACAGTACAGTTATGTTCTTAAAGTGTTTGCATATTTTGAATCTTTTAAGATCTTTTAAGATCTTTTAAGATCTTTTAAGTATTCCAGTATATTCCAGTGCCCTCTTCTCGGTTCTCTGGTGATCCGCCTCCTGCTTCAATCGCTGGGCATTGCGGCGCCGCTTGGACTTCGTGTTGTCAGGCAGCTTTGGCACTGACTGGACACGGCACACGCAGCAACGGCACAGGCCACAATGAAATGGAACAGGATGGCACAGGCCATAATGATTGAACATGATTGAACTGTTGAATTCAACCAATTCAACCAATTCAACCTTTCTTCGCATTCTTATCATAGTACAAAACAAGCGGCCAGCTGAGACCAAAATGTACACACATTATATAGATCTTGATTTTTATTGAAGAACACTCAAGCACAAGATGTTTTTGCTCACAAGATTTCACAACCAAAGGGTTGTAGAAAATGAACGCATTTGCTCTGCAGCAACATGTGCAACATATGTGCAACATATGTGCAACATATGTGCAACATATGTGCAACATATGTGCAACATATGTGCAACATATGTGCAACATATGTGCAACATGGGCGGTCATGAAAATATGAATGGAACATCGTGTGGGATATATGGAAAATGACAAATGATGTGAGACATGCGATATGCGATACTTCAAATGTGTGTCTTATGTGATGCGTGATATGTCGTATATGGCATGTGATGTGATATGGTATGACGTGATATGCATATGCATATTATATCTATCTATCTATCTATCTATCTATCTATCTATCTAGCTAGCTAGCTATCTATCTATCTATCTATCTATCTATCTATGTATATATTATATTATATTTAAAAAATGTAAGTGGCTACAATGATAGGACTTTCCTGGACAAAGGCGGCAAAGGAGCCCAGTTGACGCCTTCACAGCAACTGGAGTGCCATCCTTCGCAGTTGCTTTTGTCACGAAGCCGAAACCGCCAGCACCTCGGCAACAAATTACGGAGAAACAGCACGTGTGTGACAGCTTGCGGCTTGCGGCTTGCCTTTGCAAGTCGATTTATGCTGCAGGATGCTGCCGGAATTTCAAAGGTCCACCTTCTTGGTGCAAACCGAGTAGCTAACTTTGATGCCCTGTCGTGTGTAGACATCCCAAACACATCCTTTAGATTGTCCCGAAGACCATCGGAGAGCGGCCATTGCTTGAAAGTCTTGCCCCGTTCCCGGAAACGAGGATCTCAACGCATGGACAAAAAGCACAGGATATCTCACGACTCATGCAGAATTGTTCAGACGCGTCGATGCTTAAAACAAATACAACAAGGTCAGATAGATTATGTAAGCAAATGTATTAATATAGTGTGCACATAGATTGCACGCAGACCTGGGCAATTAAAGCCAGAATGACGCGATTCAGTGAATTCGATCATCTGGACCAAATCAATATACAATCCATCCCAATGAAGGGAATTGCATACGTGCAACTTGCATTCATGAAGTGACTTGTGCAGTCATATCAAATGCCACGTCATGTCGCATCTACGCATCTACCCACCAAGTGGATCAAGGTTGTTTTCTGCCTGCTTCTTGTTGATTGGGTTGATCATACTTGACAGAAGTGCAGCCCTTTCGTCAGTCAGGCGAGGGAGCGCATGGTCAGTGTGCTATGTCAGCTTGCTCTGTGAAGAAAGATTTGTTGAATTCATGGATGGAGGTCTCAGAATCAATACAGTAGGTACTCAGTAGGTCTACGTAGGTCTCAAGAATTTGACCAGCGCTGCACTGGGCAGGACTGACGTTCGGCTTCAGTCTGCCACAAAGTACCCGCAGAAAAGGCGCTGGGCCTTGCCACCTGGAAGAACAATGACAGCCATGCAAAGCCGTGCCATGATCTAAGCAGAATCTAACCTCAGTCCACATGCGACAAGTGTTGTAGTGCTGGAGGTTGGCAGGGACATGCGCGAGCTACTTGCCTGCTTCGCAGGCGGGTGAAACATCCTGAATCAAGCCCTGTCCTGACCAAACCAAAATAGATTAAATAACAAGTTTCGGAATACGCGACATTGAAAATCATAGGTCACGTACCTGCAGCTTATTATCTAGAAGCATACTCTATCTCACTATGTAACATACTGTAATACCACCAGCACTATACAACTGCAGGTGTTTTCTCATTCTTCTTGCTTGGATTCCAGGATACAAAAAAAAAAAGCATTCACATCATGCATGCAGCCTGGCTCCTGTCCAAACCAGCTGTATTTGACTGCACGTTGTGAACATTGCCAAATTTCAGTGAGACTGGACTGACGCCATGGGTGGGCTCACTTGACGTACGGCACTTCCCCCTTGGCAGGATTAGATCTCTCTGCTGAGTCTGCTGCTTGTGTTGGGCACCCTCTTGTCTCCCAAAAACTTTGACCACAGGCATGTGAATGATTGTGAATGACTGTGAATGATGGTGAATGATTGTGAATGATTGTGAATGATTGTGAATGATTGTGAATGCGTGTACTTGGAGGGGTCGTCTGCCAAGGAGACAAGCAATCAAGGATTAGACAACATAGAGATACATAGAGAACAATAAAGAATAAAGAATATAAAGAGAATTAATAAAGAACATGATCCATGTTGATCCGTTGATCCTATGGCTTGGCCTGAGCTCAACACCCCTTGCAATTTTCCACCGAAGTAGGCAGAAAAGGGAGCTAGCACTAACGACAGTGTTGCCGACCTCAAGACAAAAATGTTCCTCACTCGAAACTCCATTGGAGTTCTAGTTGCTGTAATTACTAAGACAACGACACAACCTGCACGATGGCATAGGAAATAAAGAGGCCACCCGCCTTGCATCTCAAAGATTTTCCACGACTTGTTGCCGGCAAACAAACATGCAAATCACTCAAGTGGCAATAATATGAGTCCAACACGTCCGCCACTAGCTGCATGCCCACGCTGTTGAAACATCTGCCCTGTCGCAGAGATGCAAGCCCTTTGTCTTGGCATGCCCAGAACAGATGCAGCTGTCAAACTTGCTGCATTCCAAATGAGTATAAACGATCATGTGTCTGAGCTCATGCGGTTCCAGCCGCATGATGGTGTCTAAGCATGTATCAGCTATCTGAGTGGGTAGAGGTTGCCGTTCGGTGTGCCTGCTCGAGCTCTGACATGAAGCCCTGAGTACCAGCTCCAACCTCAAAATTTCCCGGCAAGTGATTTACATTGATTTACAAGAGTTTCACCCGTTGATCACAAAACTGGGACTTCTGATTCGCTCTCGAGGCAATGTCAATTGGTCCAAGGCTAACACCACGAGGCCGAAAGCCAGCCACTTCACTAGGCTCGAGAACACGTTGGTTCCGGCTTTGAAAACAACTGCGTCTGGCCTTTGCTCTTGGTATGAAGCAACGTCTGGAAGCTTCCAAAATGGCTAGCAATGACTCAGTAACTGACCTGCAATCTCGTATCTTTCCAGCCATGACTGTAAGCTGCCGGCAGAGTAAAGATAGTGATGATGTCTACAAGGTCCAAGAATATCCCAATGGCCGCCTCAATTGGTTGAGCCTTTTCAGTTGTAATTACCTTGCACCGTGTCGATCTTATTCAAAAACAGATTTGGAAAACAAGCCACGCACCAACAATCGGCCGAGGACAGCGCTAGAATGTATGACCAGGCTGTGACTCGGGTCACCATCTGATTGGTTTTGCAGACCTTGCTGCAACAAAACATGAAGCTGCAGAGTGCCTTCATTGGTATAACTATTGGATACTAATGGTGACTGATGGCCAAGTCATTGCCTGGGTGCCCCACGGGCGTGGAGCAAGTTCGGGATATATCAGCAAAATCACGGCACCAATTGAATTCACCGCCTGAATTCGGGAGCAAATACAAGCAAAACTTAGAACTTATTGAAAGATATGTATATATATATGTGTGTGTGTGTTTATTTATTTATTTATATATTTATTTAGGGTTAGTTAGTTAGTTAGTTAGTTATTTAGAAATGATATATGCAACATATGTATGTATGTGTATATGTGTGTAAACATATATATCATATATATATTATATATATATACACTCGTATACCGTATACCGTATACATGACATGCATAAAATAAAGTCAGCGTTGCAAAAAAAGTGAGCTACAGCTACTGAGCTACTTCTAAAATGAAAAATATCTGTTGGCCTGTTGGCCTTCGGTTGATCCGTGCTGGTGGGAACTGAGCTTCCAGCATGTTGTCAAACCATCTTGGCAATACAGCCCTACAATTGGATTGCGCGAGCCTTGAGGTGCATCCAAGTTCTTGGGTTTCTCTGTCAAATTGGCTGTGCTTCCACGTGGCTGCAACATGTTTGCCACTTGAGGTTCGAACAGAAGTATCCCGGAGGACAGCAGGAGTCCCAACCTGGGCGGGTTTGGCAAAGCAGTGTTTTTTCCCATTGCCAGCGCCGGCAAGACAGGATCTTGGGTGAGCAGGCATCTGTCTTCCCTCGCGTTGTCGCAGTCATCTAGGGTACTTCCTTGAGAAGGGTGTCATGTAGCAAGCGGCAAAGACAACAACAGTAAGAAAGCATCACAGGCAAATGGCAGCAAGACAATGGAGGCCACCAGCTCTGACTTTTCTGCAAGAACGTCATTGCATTCTGTTCTGATCAGCTCTCAGCTTTCCATCACTAAAGACTCTTTCCTCAATTTTTTCCTGCTGCAGCTGAGGCACTGAGACAGGGAAGGTTCTCCGAGCGCAATTCGCCCCGATAATTTTCCGTCCTCTCACTCTTGTCTTGCCAAAAGATACCACCCAAAAACTCAATGTCCACCCAGCTTCCCAAAGACAACTGGAAGTGAGTCTCTGAGCTCCCGACAATTGATCCATGAACTGTTCAAACACAAACGCAAACGTAAAGGATGTAATTGCCGTTGCCAAACACATACCTGGCTTTGGAACAGCACGGGACAGGCACGGAAATTCCACGAACAAGTGCCACACAAAGTATCGTCCGCAGTCCGCAGCGTGTCAACATTGAAGCGTCTGTCAGTATGTTCCACATGCATGAATAAACATAGAATGTCATGTTACAGGTGACTTGATGTAGTGTGGTGTGTGTGTGTGGTCAGGTTGGCGAGACTACGTCTCAAATCAGCAGCTGGAACTGAGCAAATGGGTCTGCTACTCAATGTCGCTACGATCTATTCCTGTTTTAGGAAACATTCGGTGTACTGACTGCGCTGTTTGTTTGTCTGATGCTTAGCCATTCCAACCCAGGCACCAGTAAGGAAGATCTGAATTACTGCTCGTGTGCTGCATCGCTTCGCCATGATGAACACCTGCACAAACAAAGCGCATCATGTTAAGAACCCCATGTGGACATGACACATCAGAGCACCGTGCAAACAATATCGAACAATTTGCAGTGATAAATAAATCTCCCCGAGAGTGTGATGGTGAGAGACTCTGAGCCGCATAGCATATTAGAGCGCGAGTCGATCTGTCAATGTTTGCCTGTGGCGCCCACGCGCTCACAGAAAGGAGCTGCAAAGGCTTCCCACCACCAAGTTTGGAAGCCAAAAATTCCGATTCCCAAGGCAAAATATTCAAAACATATCCATGCCATTCCGTGCCCTCTGCCAAAAGAAAATGTAAAAAAATGCAACCATGTGCAACGTCTGTAACAATGCACTGACAGAACTGGCACGAATCCCGTTGCTTGTTTTGCCCGGCTTTTGGTCTTTCAGAGCCTGGCACCCACGACGCGGCATCTGTACTGAGTGCTGTTTGGTGCTTCAGGCACTGCCTTTGGCAAAGGCTCTTTTGAATTATGTATATAAATGTTTGCCCGAAAAAAAAATTGCCTGATTTCTCGGACATTCACGAAAGTTGTCATAGGTCAGCCAACCGCAGGCGAAGAGACTGGAAACATGCAGAATCTCGAAAGGCTGCCTGGATGTTTACTTTGAAAAACCGTCGCTTCCTACCAAGCCCACGGTTGGAGAGAGTAGCCGGAGATGTCTTCCAATGCGGGACATGAAAAAAGCAACGCAAAATGTGGCCACCTCGGGATTCGTACATCGGTTCAACTTGAATGTTATGAATCCTGAAACTCATTTCTTTCAACCTGGGGATGGCCACAAGCAGCGGAACCCTAAAAGCTTTGGCTCTGGCAGGCTGTTGCCTGAGCGAAAATCGCAGTGCACTGTTCCAAGCATCGCTGGGGCCGGGCACAGGCACCCAGCGACTCTTCGCGCCTCACCGCGAACCGCTGTGGCTTGTGCTCAGACAGTTGGCGGTAGCCCAGCAACAGACACCAAGTTGATGCAGTAGCGGTTTCCTTTGGCGTCCTTGCTAGCAACAGGATACCGGCATGGGGTAATTTAAAAAAAACCTACGTGCAAACACATCACAAACGCAAAAAGTCGCAAAGAGATTTGAAAATAAAATTTAATAATCAAAGGAATCAAATGCATGAACTTCATAGGCAGAACAACTCCGAGGCCCTAGGCAACTCTTCAAGATTTTCACACTGAGCAGCTGGGATGTTGTGACCAAGATGTGTGCCGTCTACTGAAACGCATTCACCACTAGGCAAACAACGAACGTTCTCCCAATTCACTTCCTCGCATTGAACATGCTGCCGAAACTTGGTGAACAAGTTCGTGAAGCCGGTCAGCCAACGATAACGATGATTGTGGAGATTTGGTGTCATGATTGTGGGTGCATTGCGTCTGTGTCATTGCATATGCTGCATAACCTATTTGCATGACCTATTTGCTCCTCGTCCCTGAAAGATGGCCAGCCATGAGTAAATGACTCCTGCGGGTGAACCGTCTCCAAGCCAAACGGTTGCACCCGTTGCAGTGTCTTGACGAATTTTTTCGTAGTTCACACTGTTTCACACCCGTCGGCCTTCTCAAAGTCCTTCCAGCTCCTCCCCGTTGGTGCTACAAACAATGGTTTTCCAGACACCGAGTCATAGAAGGTCTCGCCCTGCCGAAACCATTGGGAAAAGAACATGCAAAAAGAAACAGCAAGAAGAACTACCACCCTTACGCAGCCATTGCAACCCTGATTTCCCTCTGCAGGTTGATCAATCTCTTACCCACCACAATAGGAAACATGTGAGCAGCTGGCCTCACGGCTAGCCTCTTTCAGGAAATTAGTGGAACTCCAATACCCTGCGTATTCTGCGAAGTGACGGTTGTAGGAACAGATCCTACACATCGGGAATGATGCAGGATATTTTCGGATTTTCTTCCTCTTTCAAATTCCAAGCTAAAATTCCAGAATCACAGCCAGCAGCGCTCCGATCATAGTTTGAAAACGGAACCCACCGATTTTACAATATATATATATATATAAATAAAAACATTTCACTATCCGATAACGGCCGTTACTATACAAGAACAACAGGTGGTGTTCGTTCGTGTCCTGTCTGCGGTTGCCCGGTCAACCTTCCATCGCAGAACCTCCTGACATGATCAACGGGGCAAACATCCTACATCCAACCTACAAAAATAAAGCTGGAACTGGCACAAAAATCAAATATTAAAGAACTGTCCGCTGATGGAACAATAGCGCAATTGATTTGTTGTTGAATTTGGTTTCGTTCCCTCAGCACGAGACCTGTCTTGTACGGGAAATTCAGTGGATCCGTGCGCTTTGGGTTTCATGATGTCCTCGTTTCCTGAATCGGGGAATCTGTTGCGTTGTCGCTTGTTTCAGAATCATCACGTGGCCACCTTGCCCACACCTTGTACAGGAAAGCTGGCCGCCTCACGGCAACATGCTATACCATTCAGAAAAAAACATCAAATATTACCTGGGGTTGGAAACGCTCCAAAAATGATATTGAATTTGGCCTGTTGCCGGCACTTGCCGTGCACCTGATGCATGTCGAGTTCAAAAAAATTGCCGCCTTGGCTGGTTGATTGCGGAGCCCCAGAGCTGCCAACGCTGCAGCTACCAAACCCAAGCCCCAACGGCGCAAAGAATGCACCTGGCACAACGATGCAGTCATTCCAAACGTTGTGTAAATTAAAGGACCGGATAACCGTACAAGTCAACTACTTCCAATAAGCACAAAACAACTGTGCACATGGGATGGTAAAGGCTGGAAAAGGAAAGGAGATCGGAGATTGTGGAAAACGGATGGTGTGAAAGAGTTGTGCGTGTGTGTGTGTGTGAGAAATGTGTGAGTGTGTGAAAGTTTGTGCGCGTTAAAAATTTTGTGCGTGAAAGAGTTGTATGTGACAAAGTTGTGCATGACACAGTTGTGTGTAAAAGAGCTGCGCGCGTGTATGACAATGTTGTGCGTGAAAATGTTCTGTGTAAGAATTGTGTGTGGAAGAGTTGTGCGCGAAGGAGTTGTCAAAGGAAGTTTGAAATTCTAACTTCCGTGCGACGGATTTTGAAAATACCAATCACCACTATCACGATCACCACTATCACCACTATCACCACTATCACCACCGACGCAATATCACCACTATCACAATCACCACTATCACAACATCACCACTATCACAATATCACCACTATCACAATATCATATCACCACTACCACAATATCACCATTATCACAATTCCACCACTATCACAATCACCATTATCACAATCATCACTATCACTATCACCACTATCGCAACCACCACAACAGAAGAGATTTCACAGCAAAGGGATCTCACAGCACAGAAAAAGAAAGTCTCGCACGAAAGCTTTGTTTTCACATCTTCCACTTTCACTTTTTGAAGGACGTCTCGCAGGAAAGCTTCGGTGTCACATTTTCCATTGTCACTTTTGCAGGGATGTCTCGCACGAAAGCTTCGTTTTCACATCTTCCACTTTCAGATTTTGAGGGAAGTCTCGCAGGAAAGCTTCGGTTTCACATCTTCCATTTTCACTTTTGGAGGGACGTCTCGCACGAAAGTGTCGGTTTCACATCTTCCACTTTCAGATTTTGAGGGATTTCTCACACGGAAGCTGCGTTTTCATATCTTGAAGTCTCGCGCGAGAGGCATTTTTGAAATTTCGCGGATGCTGTGTTTTGCAGGACAAAACGTGCCTCGGAAAATGGATGGGGAAGCTTCCCCGGCGGGCGGTTGCGGAACACGCTCGTTTGAACCGGGATCATGGTCGGATCAGCCGTGCAGTGGAACTGCTAGTTCAGGCTTCATCTTCACAACTTGAACTTTCAAAATTTGAAAGGTGTCTCACACGAAAGCTTCGTTTTCACATCTTCGTCTCGCAGGAAAGCTTCGGTTTCACATCTTCCATTTTCACGTTTGGAAGGACGTCTCGCACGAAAGCTTCGGTTTCACATCTTCCACTTTCAGATTTTGAGGGATTTCTCGCAGGAAAGCTTCGGTTCCACATCTTCCATTTTCACTTTTGGAGGGACGTCTCGCACGAAAGTGTCGGTTCCACAGCTTCCACTTTCAGATTTTGAGGGATTTCTCACACGGAAGCTGCGTTTTCATATCTTGAAGTCTCGCACGAAATGGTTTTTTTTTTGCAAGACAAAACGTGCCTGGGAAGATGGATGGGGAAACTTCTCCGGCGGGCGGTTGCGGAACACGCTCGTTTGAACCGGGATCATGGTCGGATGCGCCGCACAGTGGAACTGCTAGTTCAGGCTTCTTTCTCACAACTTGAACTTTCAAAATTTGAAAGATGTCTCGCACGAAAGCTTCGTTTTCACATCTTCCACTTTGAGATTTTGAGGGAAGTCTCGCAGGAAAGCTTCGGCTTCACATCTTTTGGAGGGACGTCTCGCACGAAAGCTTCGGTTTCACATCTTCCACTTTCAGATTTGAGGGAGGTCTCGCTCGAAAGCGTCGTGTGAGCAACTTCAACTTTCACTTTTTGAGGAAGGTCTCGCACGAAAGGCGATTTTTGAAAGTTAGCCGATGCACGAAAAGCATTTTTTTGCAGAACAAAACGTGCTTTGGAAGATGGATGAGGAAGCTTCTCCGGCGGGCGGTTGCGGCACACGCTCGCTTAAACCGGGATCATGGTCGGATTGGCCGCGCAATGGAACTGACAGTTCAGGCGTTGTTTTGCCGACATTCTTGCGCGTAGTTCTATTGTCTTTTGCAACTCAGTCTTTGCAGATCGCATTGTACTGGCTGCGTCAAGGTTGCTTGGTGCCGCGGCTGCGTGCGTAATACTCTTGTCTTTTGCAGCTGGAAATCGGAAATCGTATTGGAGTGGCTGCAATCAGGTTGCGATAGTGATTCGTCAACAAATTTTCTGAACTACATTGTCTTTTGCAGCTGGGCATCGTAAGTATTGGAGTGGCTGCATCAAGATTGCGTTAGTGATAGTGATTTGTCAGCAAATTTTCTCAATTTTGGCGCTGGTGATTTCCTTTTAAAATCATTTTAAAGCGCTTCAATCGCATTTTTTAAATTTTGGCGTTGAGATCTGGTTTTGGAGCTGCAATTTCTGACCCCGTTGGGCGTAGTTCTATTGTCTTTTGCAACTCAGCTGCGATGTGAAACTCTTGCGCGTAGTGTCATTGCGTTTTGCACCGCCGTCTCTGCAGATCGCATTAAGGTTGCGATAGTGATTCGTCAGCAAATTTCCTCAGTTTAAAAACTTGCTGTGTGTAAATTTTTTTTTTGTGTAAAAGTTTCTTTGTGCAAAAGTTTTCTGACTGTAAAAGTTTTGCTGTGTAAAAGTTTCTCTGTGTAAAAGCTTGCTGTATGTAAAAGTTTCTGTGTGTAAAGGCTTTTGTGTGTAAAGGTTTCTGTGTGTAAACGCTTCTCTCTGTAGATTCTTCTCTGTGTGTAAAGGTTTCTCTGTGTGAAAAGGTTTCTCTGTGTGAAAGCTTGCTGTGTGTAAAAACCTCTGTGTGCAAAGGTTTTTCTGTGTAAAAGTTTCTGTGTGCAAACGTTTGCTATGTGCAAAAGTTTCTGTGTAAAAGTTTCTCTGTGTTAAGGGTTTCTCTGTGTAAAAGTTTCTGCCTGTCTCTGTAAAGTTTCTCCGTGTCAGGGTTTCTCTGTGTGAAAGATTGCTGTGTATAAAAGTTTCTGTGTGCCAGCGCTTTTCTGTGTAAAAGTTCGCTGTGTGTAAAAACATTCTATGTGTAAAAGTTTTTCTGTGTGAAGGCTTGCTTTGTGTGAAAGCTGTGTAAAGGTTTGCTGTGTGTAGAATCTGTGTCAAGGTTTATCTGTGTAAAAGTTTTTTTGTGTAAAAGTGTTCTGTCTGTAAAAGTTTCTCTGTGTACATTTTTCTGTGTAGGGGTTTCTTTGTGTGAAAGCTTGCTGTGTGTAAAAGTTTCTCTGTGTCAGATCTCCTTGACTGTTTCAACAAGCACCGCGCCACAGCAAGAGCGATTCGACATGCACAAAATGCCAGAAGGGTTCCCCAGAAAATCTAAAAATGAGCACACCCACAACGAGAGCGACCTGACACGCCCAAGGAATGAGAGCGTTGCGCGAACGATTTCAAAAATTCATAATGAGCAACAACGAGAATGATCTGACACGCACAAAACGACGAAAAAAATTGCGCAAAAAGTCTCCAAACCGCCGTTTCGTGCGAGACCGGTTTCGAAAACGGAAAGGAAAAAAGGTTTGTGCTGTGCGCTGTAAGGATCGCAGAATGTGCTGGACAGGGATGTGAAACCAAACCCTTTCCCTGTACCATACGACCCTTTAATCTTGCCACACCACTTCAGGAGAAGGAAAAAATAAACAGAAACAGACTGAAAGAGAAAGAATAGATACTCAAAATATTCAATATGTTCCGGAGGGAACAAATAATATTCCTTCGGTGGAACAGTTGCCCGCCTCAGACGGCGCAGTCTCACTTGGCGCACCTGCATGCCCGGAATGGGATTGCAAAGGTATGAGTTGTCATGGTGACAGCCAGGCGCAACAATGCCTGCTTCATGGTGAGAACTTCGTAAATATGTTTCTCTCCTTCCAGCTGAGGCTGCTCCGCTTGCCAGAGGCCTGCCACACGCACATCAATGGTTCAAGATCGGCTTTCCCAAAACATTTGCTCTCAAAATTAAAGCCCAAGAATTGTTGGTTCAAAATCAACCAATCACCTCAATAAACGTCATCACATTATAGGTTTATTTTGTAATTGCATGTGTTTCTCGTAATACAAATGCTTGGTGACAATAACGGTTGGACGGACACAACATCCATAAAATTATGGCCACTACCAAACATGAAACGCGCAGCCATTCAGGTTGGAAATGCCAAGGGGAACTCGTCTCTGCGTTTATACCTCCCTCCGGCGGTCGTTGATTTTTTGGCCGCCGAAATAGGTTTGTTTCATCAGCCCAAACACCTTTTACAAACATTTTCCCACAAGGAAACTTGTTCCAAGCCTATATTCAGCCTAACGCGGAACATTCGGGGTTTACGGCGAGGTTTGGCAAGGGTCTGTGGTAGGTTTGTTGGAATGGGCTGGCCTGCGGTCGTGCGAGCAAAAAAAATAGTTACGTTTCCTTGTTATTTTATCGCCAATACGCGCGGTTACAGGCTATAGCATCAAGATATGGTTCTGCCCTGCCATATCCACAAGGCATACCGTTCAACCTACATAATGTTGTTCACTAGACGGCCCTTTTTGGCGACTTTGGATCATACACTCGGCTGTTTCATTTCGAGATTTTTTGCAACCTCCATGTTGCTATCGTATTCAATTCCCTTTTCAAGGCTGTATGGGAGAACCTTCCCCATTTCTTTCCGCATGTCAATCCCTGTCTGCGCTGGGCCCAAGACAAACTTAACCATTTCTGAGTGGGGCGCATTGACGCTCGCTTTCTGGTTCCCATAGTATTCCGCGTGCAATTCAAGCACATCATTATCTACTTTTTTCCCGTTCGTTTTGGGCACGCACGTGTTTTTCAAAATGTCCATGTTTGATTCTATATTTAAAGTTCAATTCAGATTACGAAGCGCTCTTCCACATCAACTCGTACCGTTCATCACCCCCCCGTCCTGTAATGTACGCCCCTCCTTATTCTGTATTGCCAGCGCTGTAGCATTTTCTTTTTACAGCAGCTTCTAACGTAAGTGTTTTCGTTTGCAAAGCAATTATGTAAAAAGCACTGTAGTTGGACCATGGGTCCTTTTTTGGTTCTCACTTCAATCTGGTGCGTCAAGGCTAAGACATGTTCCAAGCACATCAAATGTTTTTTTTGCAGCTAAAGCTCGCAGGTGCCGCCAAGGGCGCGCCGGAGACTACAGTCTCTCTTTCGCTTTTACTCCACTTTTTTGATGCCAATTGCTTACCAAAACCACGGGCAAGTGATCACGAACCCTGCTGTGCGTCACGGGGTTACCCCTTTCATGGATCGTATCGCTCTGTTGTATCGGTGGTGTTGAGGTTCACCAACTTAAAACCATCGGGTCCCATGTTACAGTTTTGTTCCATTCACTTTCTTTGCTGCCCTCGTATCAGCTAGGGTGATCCGCTAACCAAATTTGTTCATAACATTTTCATAAAGAACCTTGGCTGGACGCAGTGGAGCACCCGCTCGGTCACTCCAATTTCTGGGTTCCCTGTGGCTCAAAAAGGCGCAAAATTACAGTGAAATTTGGCTGGTTGACAATTTCCTGCAGGTTTTTGTGGGCTGAGTGCGACGTTGGCCTACGATTATTTAGGTTTGGTCTTGGGTTTGACTACCGTTTCTTTGGATTCCATTTCGGGTTACTATTACCACCTGTTAAAGATTCAGTATGTTTCAGTGTTTACGGATGAATTACAATCAATTTGACTTGGTCCCAGGGTTTATTTTCACGTTTGGTTTTGCGAACTATTTAGGGATAGTTTGCGAACGATATACAGTTTGTTCACCCTCGATTTTGTTTGCCCTAATTTTCTTTTATTGAAGAACCAATTTACGGTTTGCTTAAAAATTGGTTCCAAATTTGGACAAAGTTCGTTGAACATGTTTTGCGCGCCCGCTGGATTTTTTAAGTTGTGGTATCGAATCAAAAGTAGAAAATGCAGGAGAAAAAAGTAGGAGGTAAACAGGGAAAAACAGGGCAGCGAAGCAAAGCAACAGAAAAGTGGTGACGCAAAGCATTGCGGAAACAATACGAAAACTAAAAAATTTGGAAATGGAACCCCAAAATTGAGAAAAAAAACACTTTAAAAATGAAACATGTTAAAAAATGTAACTAATAATCAAACCCCATTTGACATTGGCGTTTCAATTCCGGGAAAAGTCATCCCTCCCGGCAAAAGTCGCCACATTTTATTCAAAAACATCATCATGGGCGCAGTTTTTAATCACAGGGCTGGCATGTGAACGAGACCCTGCACTCAGCGCCGCTTCGTTACACCAGATCCTTTTTGAAAAAAATAAAATGGATCAGGAGGCTTTCGTGCGAAATTTTTTGGCGTTCGGTCCGAAAATGCCATGTTTTTTAATTTTGAAATCTATAGATGCGTTTCCTTTGCAGGGTCCCAGCCCATGTGACGACTTTCCACGAGACGCGACGACCGCTGAGCCAGACTGCTCCTAAAAAATAAATTTGAACAGTGTATGTTTCCACGACCTTCGAGCCCAAGCAAGTTGAGCCACTGGCATGGCCAACCTGACAACACATGTGTGACAGCTTTGGTCTGGGACATGATGGCCCAACCCACGTTTTCTGAGGATCAAAGAGTATCAGATGAAAACAAACGCACCGTCTCCAAAACTTAGACCATCATCAACCAAGTGTAATTGCCGCGATTTTTTTTACCGAATTGTCACTGTTACTTTTTGACTGCACTTATTGAGCCGCCTGTTTTTTTTCCATGAAATGATGCGCAAGATAGGCTGGCGGCTGGAGATGTCAACGAATGTGGCCACAAAAGCACAACGACCGTCGCACTTTCATCATTTTTTCAAACAAATTCGCGGGCCCATCATGGCCCATCCAATCGAACACGGGCAATCGGAAGAAACACATGCCTCTTACGAACATTGCCCTCTCAATCATGACGTTTCGCCGCAACCACTATCAAACCGATGAAAAATATTTTGTTTTTGTCTGGTCTTGTCGTCGTGGAAAATGTCAAAGAACAAACGTTTGATAGTCGACAAGTGCATGCGCTGGTGACAAATGTTTAGCAACGGGCATAAATTGGCAGCAACAAGTTCGGTTTCATCAGCTGAGGCATTGTCGTCGGCAGCCCGCCCAGTTTTCATAAAACCGTTGGGTTACAAGACAATTTCTTTGTTTCCAACAATTTTGGCTAAGAGGCTAGGATTGTTATTTTTTCATGCGTCTCTCGGTGCAGCCATCTGTTTGCTAGGGATTTGAGGTGGACACCCAAACCCTGGGCAGAAATAGAATCCAAAAAAAAATCAAATGGTTGACACATGCGGTTTGGGTGGTTGCTGGTTTGAAGATGTTTGAAGGTGTCAAACCATGGTTTCGCTGAGGGCCGCGGCCATGCAGATTGTCAATTTGCAGCGCCATGAACGACTTTACACAACTTTCGTTTTTTTGCTGCATGTGCGCCACGACCTGGATATTCACATCATGATTTTGAATCAATTTCATTTTTTGATGTTTTGGAAAATTTGCACCAACGTGTGGTAGAATTTATCATGCTGGTCGTCAAGTCATCAGTGGGGACGACGTCAATGTACAAGTTGATGCGGGACGTGTGTACTTCCAACACCACAAACAACTGGAGGAGGTTGCGGCGAATGCTTTCCTAGATGTGGAACTGCCGTTTGATTTGAAAACAAGAACTACCACTGATTTGGTCACATCATACTCAAATGGCCAAGAAGAAAGGTGGCGAACATTGGTTTGTGGTTCGACTCCATCCCAAAATTGGACGAACAATTTTGTTCCTACGCCTCGCGGGCACCAAAGTCGTCCCAGCAATAAAACAAGATCATCAATTGAAGGTTTTTGCATGTAAAATACTGCATGCAAAGTAGTTTTTCATTCACCGTAGTTTTTGGCAGCACAAAAATTGCAGCAATAATAATATCTGTCGCATTATTTTTTTGGTTGGAGGACGGCCTTCATGTCCTTTTTTGTTTTCCCATGCCTCTCGCAGACTGGAGCCAGGACCGCAGCCCTAGGCCCCAATACGACAACGTTGTTCGATTTGAAAATCCGGCGATAGATTCATGTTAGATGTATTCGGTTTTGCTCCAAACAATTGAAGTCAAACATGTGGAAACAAGAACGCTTTGAGTGGTCCTACATTTGGATCACCACGGATGCATTCGTTCTGGCATTCTCCGGTGTCAGTCGGCTGATTGTGAAACCCACACACACCCTCTTCGATTATGGAATATGGGTGGGATGTCAATGCAAATTCAGCTAAAAACCGTGGCCACGGATAGTTGGGATGCATATTTTCCACCTGGAGTGGCTGTACCGGGTACGATCTGGAAATTATATTTTTGTTTTCAAGCTGCTTTGCGTCCACTTGTTTTCCACAACATGGTTGTATTAGTTGTTTTGGGAAAAAAAAAAAACGTCAGTTTCATTGAGGGACGTTTTTGGTTTAGACAATAATATCAATAATCACAGCTATATATCGCAAAGTTTATGGGACTGTTCTGCGTTGATTTGACGTTGCAATTCCGAACCTGCTCAGGAAACTGGTTGGCCCTCCTGCTGGAATTAACTGGAGCAACCCCATGGCACGGACCCCTCCACGCCTGGAATACTCGAGTCGACAGCATGATGCAATATTGAAACCGAAATTGTTGTTCTCCAAATGTCAATGGTTCAAAATTGAGAACTTAATCCTACACTGGCTGTTAGATCGCTATTACCACGGACCGCCCCACAGCAATTGCCCCGAATTCCCATTTTGATTTGTTTGAAGACTATTCCGGCGACTGGTAGAGCAGGGAGCATTGGGTTGTGGAGATGCAATCAGTGCAGGTGGCGGTGGCAGTGATGAAATTGTCTTCAGAAATTGGTTTGGAACCTGGTTTGTGGATACGTGACAGTTGGCAAAATTTGCAGACCCACTTCCAGAAACACAAAATGAACGTAGTGCGAGTTTTTGCTCCGTTTTCGCAACAATCATCCCTGCCCAATTTCTGAGCACTTTCGACCCATTGCATGTGCTCTGTTTTTTGGGTCACAAAAGCATTGTGATGGTGAGATCTTGAAATTTGTTGCGGTCAAAAATGTTGAAATTCAAAACATGGACAGTTTGGTGCACACAGCAACTATTTTGCGGCTCTGTTTTCATACCACAATCACACCCTTTCAGGAACCATCGCCTTGAAATCCGTTGGTCATTTGAAATCAACCCAACATCGGTGTCGCGAATTGTTGAAATCTGGGTTGGATTTGACGTTGTTGTTAATCACATTTGAAAATTGCCATTTCAATTAATCATTTTGTTTCCGAACACTAGAAAAATCACGAAACCTGACATACGTGGTGTTGTGGGATGTTATTTATATCCCACCAAACCTTTGTCCCAACAAATTTGCAAACACCAAACATGACAAATAAGTGAGTGCCTGCGTCACACTGCACGGACGTACACCCTTTGAAATCACTGGCGCATTCACAATCACGCAGAAGAACTCAAATGCATTCAGGACAGTGAACAAAATCATGGACATTGAGAACATCCAATCAAAATTGTTCATTGGAATTTGAAAGAGCGAAAACAAAGACATGACTGTAGTTCCTATTACAACCGAAAATTCATGTACACTTTGGTGCAACCAGGTTCCAAGCCTGAGAAACGCCATTTGGGAGAAACCCGCGCACATCAACATTGCGAGAAACAACCGCATTTTGTTCCAGCACTCTGACTCTAATCGGCCGGTCACGTCAAACCGCAGTTTCCGATCCCCTACTGATCTAACACAGCTTCGGCTGGCATGAAACAAGAATTGTTCTGTGTTTTATTGTGCTGTAAAATTGCAAAACAGTTTTTGTGATGCGCTCTACAATTTTTCGTCACACAAACAAACCACAAAATATATATATAT
>Ga0126342_10003572_pt1 | contig 25795 bp, 26 predicted proteins | sample Cyp1metagenome_FD_92528 | JGI IMG/M metagenome (GOLD analysis project Ga0126342, IMG submission 92528) | Coral microbial communities from Lord Howe Island, Old Settlement Bay, Australia - Cyphastrea 1 metagenome | ecosystem: Host-associated > Invertebrates > Cnidaria > Coral ... | reverse complement strand
CCGATCGAAACCCGAAACCGACTCTGAAGACTTAACTTCCCCAGGGCTGATCGAAACCCGAAACCCGAAACCGACAGCGAAAGTGGGTTTCAATCGACGAAGCCCGAAACCCGAAACCGACAGCGAAAGTTGGTTTCAAGCGACGAAACCCGAAACCCGAAACCCGAAACCGACAGCGAAAGTTGGTTTCAATCGACGAAACCAGAAACCCGAAACCCGAAACCCGAAACCCGAAACCCGAAACCGACTCGAATCCGACTTTTGAGTGGCTCTCCGGATCGGAACTCGTTATATTTGATGGATTATTTATCATCATTGTACAATGAAATCCCATAACAACTTTGATAAAAATCCATGGTTGGTGTTCCCTTGGATTTCATCTTATATTCCACTTGGATTTCGGCGAAATCCAAAAGATGTTTCTTGGAAATGACCCCATCGGCTGATCGGCGCCAAATCGGGGGGATTCTTTTGTTGAATCAACTGGTCAACATCTCAACAAAATTGTTTAGTTGGTCGGTTAAGTATATATTATTATTATTTTTATTATTATTATTATTTTTATAATATATATTATATATAATACTTAAGAAAAACTCATCCGAATGATCTATCATTCGGAGACTGGACATTTTCCCACGAGATCATCAGCAGAGTTTGCCTCTTTTTCGTATCAGTGGCACATCAGAACCTGGACTTTTACGATCCAAACTCTGCTTGTTCTGTCTGAAATATCAGAGGGAAAATCCCCAAGTTGCCAGGGTCCGAAAAAGAAATGGGGGTATCGACCACAAAAAAAACAGGAATCACTAAAAAGGTACTACTACTTCTTCCCCTGCGTAGTTCTTGATCTTCCTCCATTGTTGATGGTAAAAACCCCCAGAAAATCTCTCTGTTTGATGAAGGAATCCCAGAAGGGAACATCTGGAGGAACAGGCTTTTTTTTTGGCAAGCCGCACTGAGTCGGGGAGAAGACCCAGCAGGTGAAAACACTCAAAGGGTGACACCAGTTCTAGCACGACGTTATATATATGAAGTCAATATGCTGCAAGATGATGGCAAAAGAGTCCCTGTTTCTGTGTTTGTGTCAACAAAAATCTCTAATTTTCGTTTTTTTTTGTTGTTGCTTTAAACTCGATCTCCCCTCGTTTTGAGGGAAGATGACATCTTTTGACCAAAAAATGCTGACGCAGCAAGGACTTGTAACGTGACTGCGCAAGTCACGTGACCAACGCGTCGCAGTGTCCAGGAAACACGGGGCTGGAGTTGCAGCGGTCAAGCAGAACCAGCGACGCCAGCACCCCATTTTTTTCACGTGGAGATGGCAAGGTGTTAAGTGACTTCTGGTGACTTCTGGTGATTTGATTCATGAAGGCCGAATCGAATCTGTTTTGCAGCACGCGGATTTTTTTTGGGGGTTGAAGGTGTCTTGCAACAGGCACAAAATTACTCGTTATTACTCGTTATAATTGTCATTCAAAAACTTGCACAAATGATACTCACACCGCAGTTAGTTGGCTTCCAAACCATTACTCACTTACATACCCGTGACATTGGGTCATTCCCCCTTAAGAAGGTGGATCCTTGACTATATGTATATATCCACCATAAACCCAATCGTTAGCCTACCCTCTGGTAACTTAACCTAGCTATTGAACATGGACCATCTATAGTGCATTTACCTATTAACATGGTGATTTTCAATTCAATAGCAACCTGTTAAATTATCGGGTAGTTCGCAATCCCCAAACAACTGACAGTGTGGCACCAGGATGCTAGATCCAAGATATTTCGCAACGGATCAACTTGTCAACATTCACCACTCAGCTTTACATGAGTTACTTGAGCAAAAATTTGGCACCAAGTACAGAAAACTCAGAAAACCCATGGTTTTTGTTTCCAGGAAAGTCTCAAGTTTTTCCGTGTCGTTTTCTGCCCCCTGTCACCCTGTTGCTTCACCGCCCTCGGTTCGCGAAGAGCGGAACGCCGTGAGACTGGGCACCGGGCGAGGGTTGGAAGGCCAAGATGCCCATCAGGATGAAGGTTTAAAAATCTGAAAAATGGACAGAAGCCCTGTGAAAACCATGGAGAATTTCATGAAAATGACATGAACTCAGCAATTTCTAGATGATTTTGAGTGATTTACGGTGAATTTATAGTCATGTAACCTCATTTGTGATGAGATTTCATGGGGTTTTAATGGGATAAATCTGAGTGTTGTAAGTGATGTTGATACCCTTAGAATAATGGGGTAATGATGATATACCCGCAGGTAATCAATCACAGCAATTGATTGGAATTTCCCTATATAAATCATGTGGCTTTCAATGGGAAAATCATCGAACTGAAGGGGTGATTTTCCAGCGAGCCATGTTTGATTACCAGAGGATACCCCAAAAAATATAGAAGAGTAGAATCCAATCCTAAAATAAGGACAAATGACTCTTCTGATCATAGATGTCCTTTTCCCATTGGTTGGTTGATTAATAGAGGGGTTTGTTTACCCCTTTAACAACAGGTAAATGATGATAGCTGGTATACCAAATCGGCCCCTCTATTTTTACCAAAAGAACATTATTGCTTCTGATTGCATGTTGTATATACTTAAATATAATGCTCTATGGTTGTATGATTTTATAGACATATATGCATTGACATAATTATACATAGTAATATGACAAATGATTCAAATGATCACGGGCCCTTTATGCTTCTCATTTTCCTGACCTGGGACACTTCAAAGAACCAGAGATTTTCTGAAAAACTCAGGGGTTTCCAATGGATCCAGGACGTGCCAAATGTCAATCCGCACCGCTCCGCCGCTCCGCGTGTGACCAATCGATTTTCCCACGACGGAATATACGATGTGGGATCCACGAGACCGGTGGCACTGGGTGGCGCAGCGAAGCTCTGAGCCATTCCGATGTTGGATCTTGTTGGTGTTCCGGAATCAGCATGAAAAAACCCATGGAAACTAGCATCAAACTAGCATTTGCTAGGATGATGTTCTCTCCGAAAACAGTGGGAGTTTATACCGATAGCTAAGGACACAAAGGGACACGGCGGGGTCTGGAATCTTAGACACTTTTCAGGTGGATCTTTGTCCATCAATACTTGGGTTATACCATGGCTTACCCTCTGGTTGTTACATAGCTATATGGTTAAGCCATAGCCGATTTGCTTAACGATGATCTACCTACAAATCCTACAATCATTGTTGTTTTTTTTAATAGCTATGTTATATAAATGACTGAAGGGGGATACCATGGTAACTTTATTTTCCACTTACCATTCCTAGGATGCACATCCGAGCAGAATCACTTTGAGACGTGCACTGCATTTTGCGAAAAATGCCGCCGCGCGCCACGTCCGACCGCGTAGATTTTGAGACAGAGCCTGTGAATGGCCGCGCTCTAGATGTGTCGACACTGCCGGCAGTGACATGCAGACGGCACAAATGTTGGCTCCAATGTCTGCTGAAACCGTTGTGTTTCTTAGGGCGTTTCTGACTCATAGCAACAACAAGGTGCCGCTCATTCTTGTAGCCATTCTCATGTCACTGAAACCTTTTGCAGGCCTAGCTACACACGGAGGGAGGCGCCCAGTGGTTTGAAAGAGTCATCATCTCATGCAACAGAAGACACCTGTGATTTACGGGAGATCATTTCCGCATTCTGCTGCTTAAACTCAAAAAAAACTGACTGAACTTTGGTGAATGGTGAATAGAATAAACCATCCCAGTGCCGATCATTTTACATCATCAATAATAAACCTCAAACTTGGGGATGGTTTATTTGGTGTTACCTCATTACAGAGTGTATACCATCTGGTTATGACTAACATAGCCATGGAACATCACCATTTTTAACAGGTAAACCATCTATAAATGGGCCATCTATACTATGGCTATGTTAAATAACCAGAGGGTACGTAACGCAACCTCGTTCTGGAAGGACATGTGATATGTCTTCAAAAATGCCGGATTTCTGTACCCGAGCTCCGCTCAAAAAAATCGGCCGTTCAAAAAATCGGCCTGGGGCAAAAAGGCTCGCAAAATTCATCATTTATTTCCATGATTTTCCCATAATATATATATATATATCTGATTGGTGGCTTAGAACATGAAATTTAACTTTCCATATATGTTGGGAATGATCCCAACTGACGAACGCCATCATTTTTCAGAGGGGTAGGTATACCACCAACCAGTATATATATATATAGAGATGCACATGGGAACTCAGGATTTAAATCTGATGGGCACAGTGTGTGATCGATACCTTTCCAGCGAAAAAAACTTTGGACATGGTGAGCTGGTACGCCTCAGTTTAGACTTAGACACCGAACATCGAACTTCTTTAGTGCTTGGTGTCTGCCTGCCCTGCTCGGGGTGTTTTTTTTGCCTTGGGAATGGACTAGTGGGTTGCCCTTTGTTATTTTTCAGATAACTCTAGGACATCGAACATCACCATGTTTCTTGGGTAGATCATTATAGATAATCACTCAAATATCTATCGGGCCATGGCTTAACCATAGCTCTTCAAAGCTCGAGGGGAGGGGAGGCAGATCTTCAACTTTGTGTCATAAAGCTGACACTGGAAAAGTGGCTGCTGGCACGCCTGCGCGTGTTTCAAGAGGGTTTGGGGCTTTTCAGGAGTCGGAAGATGGGTCAAGTTGTGCATGTTGGAGCGGCCCAGACACTGCTCCAGCCATCACTTGAAAAGCTATCTGTTGGAGATCATTTATATCCTCGCTTTGTTGGGTGATGTGCAAAAGTTAGGACATTTAGAATCCAGACATCCGAAAAAAACCAACCAATCATCGGGATAATTACTTGGCAGAAGGAAAAATCACAACCACTGTACATTTTTGGCTCAGTCAGAGCTAATTTTTTTGGCTCCAAAATCACACCCAGCCTCCAAAAATCACAACCACTGTACCAGCCACTGTACAGCCATTGGTGTAGGGAAACTAGCCACTGAGCAATCCATTTTGGAGGTTTCCGTCCATGGGGGTGCCCCAAATCATCCAAATCATCCAGTCGTCGACGACCAAAGTATGCATTGAAAGAACCATGGTGACGACTGGGGATCTGCCATGACTTAAGACCCCCCAAATCTATGTTGACACCAGTTGGAAGCTTATACGTATACATATATGTACATACATATATATATATATGTATGAATAATATTAAATAATCCATAGTTAAATTATTAACCATATAACCATAGTTTATATTATCACCATATACCCATATATTTATCCAATAATTATTATAATTTACCCATCATATAAATAATCATTAAAGCCATGGTTTATGATTGGATCGACCACCTTGTAGCAGATCTTCCCAGTCATCTTCCCAGCGTCCAGTCGCAGGCTGTGCCGATGCAGCCACAGGTCATGCAAGCTCCGACAGGCGGGTACCCCGGGTACGCCCGAAATCAAGGTTGATGCTGAAACGTGAAAAGCTGGAAATGAGCTGGGAAGCATCATCAATCTGCCCTCTGGTAAACTAACATAGCTATTGAACATGGCCATTTATAGTGGATTTTCCCATTAAAAACGGTGATTTTCCATGGTTATGTTAGTCTACCGGAGGGTACCTGGAAGTACTTTTCTGGTTGGTGGTTTGGAACATGAATTTTATGACTTCCCCAATAGCTGGGATGATGATCCAATCTGACTTTCATATTTTTCAGAGGGATTGAAACCACCAACTAGTTTTTGTTTGTTTTCAAATATCATGAATCAATACGACTCATCGATCATCGAACTACCATCCTCACGTTTGACGGAAACATCACCATTTTGACTATGGTCAAATGGTACTGAACTCCTGTGTTGTTTAAACACGTCACTTCCCAAGCCACAGGAAGGAGTCACTAAAAGAACAGTACAGTCCCGAGAAAGCACTCGGATGTGCATCGCGTTCCAACGATAACAGAACAGTTTAACCAACGATAACACCTGGGATTCTTTGAGAGTTATCACCCCCAAATTTCTAGATATAGGATCCAACCAATTAAAGCGTGGAGCTCTCACTTGTCCGAATGCACATCCAACGGAAAGATAGCTATGAAATGCAAAAATGATCAATAGCTATATCAATGGGAGATCTCCAGGATCCCAAAAAATAGGCCTAAAAAATAGGCCCTATTTATTAATATGGAATCGGTACCTCCAATGAATCGGATCCTGAGTCATGGCCATTGACCATAGTCATGTTCCATGGGCTACCTTAGATCCATCGTGATGAACGACAAATCCCGGCCAGCTGAAGCATCGAGGTTCTGGAACCTGGAACCAGAAACATCTCCATAGCTACCCCATCGAAAAAATCATTCAATCCGATACTATGATACACATCATAAATCTAAATCATGATTTAAACAGACATTCAATTAGTGCTATTTTATGTGATCAGATACAGTTTATATATATTTAATATAAAGAATCATGATTAACTGATTAACCATCATTCAAATCGCTTAAATTGGATGTGAACAGACTGGGCTTCAGATCCCATGGGATCCAACAGACCGAGGTCTTCCACTCTGCTTGCGGCTTCGAAAGGTCTTGGCCTTTCCCAAGGCGGGATGACGACGGTCAAACGAAGATCGAAATCAAGGCATCCATCAAGGCATTTTTTCCACAAATCCATCAACTGCTTCAGCATTTCAAAGTGAGAAAAAAACAGCAAAAACAAATGATCAAAACGGCTTCAGAGCTTCTGAGTTGAAAAATCACCAACAAAACCTAAATTTTGAAACCCTATCCAAAATCACCAACAGACCATTTTAAAGCCACCAAAAAACTCCAACAAATCACAAGTTCAAAGAAAAGTCCAACAAAATCGACTTGTGCTAAACGTAGGGAATTTTCGGGAATGATCCCAGTCATCACTATCAATAATCATCCTACAATGTGCGGCCCCCAAACGTTATAAGTTGGTTTATAACCCCATCTAACTATGATTATTTGCCTACCATAAAGCCAAACGTGAAATTGTAGTTATGTTCACCATAGTTATCTAGTTCGTTATATCTACCATAAACCATAGTTAATTCAGCCATTTATGTTCACCAACTTTTTACGCTATCCAACGGGGGCCTCACTTTGCAGCAACCCATCCTCAACCCATCCAGCAACGCCGCGAGGTGGGCTTCCGAGCGTTGGTGGAGGCACTGGGCACACCGGACCTGTGCCCTTTCAGCCGGGCCGTGGCGCAGGCGGAACGACGATGAGCGTGGGATCACCATGGCCATGGCCCATTTACCCTCAGGTTATGTCACATAGCTATTGAAAATTGGCATTTATAGTGGATTTTCCCAGCTAGAAAATGGTGGTTTTCCATAGTTATGTTAGTTTACCAGAGGGTAGTTGGATGGTTTACCTATGAATAGCATGGTGATTTCCCTATACGTTAAAGAACCAGAGGGTATATACATATCATGTACTGGTTGGTGGTTTGGAACATGAATGGATTATTTTCCATTTCGTATATGGGATGTCATCCTTCCCATTGACTCATATTTTTCAAGATGGTTGTTGCACCACCAACCAGCAATAGGATTTAATGGGAAAATCATGGAACATCATGGAAAATCCACTTTTTAAAAAGGAGGTTTATAGCTGGGAAAATTCATTATCCATAGACTTAATGAATGATTAATTTTCATGTATCTCTCATTCACTTGCTTCAAGTAGCGATTTCATGGGATTTCATGGAATAATATGGAATAATATGGAATAATATGGAATAATATGGAATAATATGGAATAATATGGAATATATAAACTAACTATCCATCAACAAAAATGGAATGGTCAAGGGATCCATTGAATCCCTTTCTTTCTGGATCTCAAGGGACGATCTACATGGGAATTATTGGTGTGTTTTTTTAGGAGTGAAATCAATAGATTTAATGGACATGAACATATGGACCTTTTCAAAGCATGATCATTCATAAGTATCACAATTGGGAATTCGTTGAACAAAATTGGGAATTGGATATTTTGGATATTTCTACATGGGATTTATTGATACTTTCAACGAAGATCAAGGGATATCAACAGTACAGCAAGGGGATTTAATGGAACTTAATGGGATTTAATGGGACTTAGTGGGATTTATTGGGACTGAATGGGGGTGTAATGGAACTAGAAGATTTAACACCCCAAGAAACCGTGGTTCAATAGGGGATTTACACATATTTGGGATCATGCAATGGGGGTGTTTACTATTAGGAGGATGGGATTAATTTGAAGTAGAATCCGTTCATATCTTTTTTGAGGGGGGATTCCAAGAATTCACCCAAAAATTAACACCAATCTTTTTTGTTGCTTCTGAATTTCTGCCCAAAAAAGATCAACAAAGTCTTGAAATGTTGCTGGAAGATGTTCCATCGAACGAAAGAACATGAACCACCACTGATCACTACATAAAGCAGTCAAGCCGTTTCTAATGGATTGGGTTGTCTCTTCACCATTTAGGCCATTTTCACCCAACCTTTTTCTGCCCCCAAAAGTTTTTTTGAGATTACATATATATATAAGAATAATAATAACAATAATAATAATAATAAGGCCCGAAAAGATGCCGAAGAGCATTTCCAGTAAGGTCCTTCATGATCATTTATGTATATATATATATATCGTAAATCTATATCAGATATATCATATATATCTATGATCTATCATTCTCCATCATTACACGGTCCGTTTCCGTCACAACAACGGCATCGATGAGTCGATGTGGAAAACCACGCTGGGGTGAGGCGACCACGGAGCGGGCCAGTGCGCTGATCACGGAGGTGCGGCACCGGATCTTTTCCCAAGCCTTTTTAAAGGGATTTCATGGGATTTCATGGGATTTAGCAGGATTTAATGGGATTTAATGGGATTTCATGGGATTTAGTTGGATTTAATGGGATTTCATGGGATTTAGTGGGATTCAATGGAATTCAAGGGGATTGAATCAATGTGTTTTGCAACGGATGCTTAAATGGCGATGTTTTATGAGGATCTATGAACAGTAGTATGTGATATGGTTACAATGTATGAATGAATTGTAACAACCTCACTTCGCGACATCAGAATCATGTTTTAGTTATGGGGAATAAGGTAAGTGAATTCTAAAAAACGTTGTCCAGATACATGGGTTAGGCCAAACATGTTTTTTTTAACCATTTTATTGGATGCTCTGGTCCAGAAATGGTTATATTATAGCATACCCTCTGGTAAAATCCACTATAAATGGCCATTTTCAATAGCTATGTTTGTTATATTATAGCATAGCCCCAAACATTTTGCGTAACATGATTTACCACCGTGGATTAACAAGGTGACGTGATGATGTGATTGGAGTCATTCCATGATTTCCATGATTTCTATGGCCTGTCGAGTCTTCAAAGACCCATGGAAACATGTACAAGGTGAGACCCCCCAGTTAGAAATTGAATTCATAGTTACCCTCTGGTAAACATACAAAAAACTATAGAAAATCACAATTTTTGATGGGAAAATCCACTATTTCTATGGCCATTTTCAATAGCAAACTGTTAGTTTACCAGAGGGTATAACCAATTAGCTGTTCAAGGTGGCATTAAAGTTAATAACTACTATGTACAAAGTTTATAGACCGCATTAACTGTTCGTAGTTATATCCCCCAGAAACCATCGAATTCACCAGTCGTGAACTGTGCCTCAAGCTGTTGCGATTTCGTTTGGGGTATCCTCACCTCATATAAGACAGTCCGATCCAGATACCCCAATGGGTTTGTCCTAACATGAAGGATACCTCCATTTGTGGCCACTCAAACATGTGGAACCATTGGGCACACCATTGGGGGATGGGTTACGGATGGGGGTTCCAGAAATACGAAACAAACAGCCGTCGCGGATGGCTAGTGAGTGAATTCAGCATGATTTTTTTGGTGTAACTTGGTATTTCAGGAGAGATATTTCAGACTGTAAACCATTCATATAATGATAATGGACATCACGGCGAAAATTTAACCTTTGTGCCCCCCACAATTAGTTGGATATCCTCAGCCCATATATCCAAGCACGCTAGGTTACTGCGAGCCAACTGACCTAGCATAAAATTCTTGGTTACATCGTTACATCATGTTACATCCCATTTTCTTTGGGTGAAGTGCCCCAGATGTCTATTGCTTCAACGACCTACCTGTTCTTCAAACGGTCAAGCTCAGCCCCGGGCACCTCTTGTTGCGTTGTAAGGAGCAGCTGCAGACGTTCATGGTGCCCGATGCGCATGTGGTTGGGAACGCCCAGCTGGGAACCGACTGGATGGGTTACAGAGACTGTAGCGTTTTTTCTCTACATGAATTGATGGGGAATACCTCAGAAGCTGATATCTGAACAGCTCAGATGGTACATGTTTTTTTCAAGAAAGTGTGCGTAAGATTGGCTATACCCCCGATCTCCATGGTCCACTTATTGTTGGTTTTTTAGCACGTTAAAGCACCATATATGGAGACCCCTGGGGCCCCCTGGGGCCCGAAAAAGGTGGAGTTGTACGACCTGTGCCACGGAGCGCGTGGTTTCAATGGCTCCAGGTTTCGGTGCCACGGAGACGATTTTTTTTGTTGGGGATATCATGGACAGATTGGGGATTACTATCATTCCATCTCGGAATTGGCCATGAGTCATATCAATTTATAGTATAAACATGGCACTTTCATATAAATTGGGATATTAAAATGGTGATTTTCCATAGTTATGTAAACGTTTACCAGAAGGTACCACATTTGAAAATATTCACCATACTGTGGCTGGTGAAGAAATCCTGCACCAGTTGATTGGCAAAATCCCCTGAGAAATCCCATGATTTTTACAGCCTGGTGCAGGATTTCGCAGCCGTCTGCTGAACTAACCGTTCGCCAGGGAAGTTCTAGCCATGTAGTGAGATCATTTACCTACGAAACATTGTGATTTTCCATACCTATGTTAAATTTACCAGAGGGTGCGGCAATACATAAAACTCACGGGAAATGAAAGATGCATTTTATATCTTAACGGGTAAATTACTTATACATGTGCAATTTTCAATAGCTATGTAACAAATTACCGGATAGTAAACTCAATGATGAGAACCTGGTTGGGGGATGCTTTCACCCCTTGAAAACATAGATGGCGACGACATGGCATTGGGGTGGATCCCACATCACAAAAAGTTATATAATATAATCAATAGTCAAGTAATTACCATTTATATGGCATAAATAAGTATATATATATGTACATTATATCTATCCCATAAAAAAGTTCTAGTGATTCTAGTGGTTGAATCACCATTGTTAGTGGTTAAGCATCCTTTACATAATGTATATATCTATGATATTTGGGCTAAAAACCTGATGATTTCCCCAGTTTTCCGTATGAATTTTCATGGCTTTTGGGGCTATAAATCTTCCATTCACTGAGTTCTTCCCCTGTTGAAGGTTGGAACAACGAATTGCTGCGGCCTTGGACCTCCAGAGGATGGGCTTTTTTGGATGGGAATTGCAGGCTGGTGCCCTCCTATGTCATTACTATATCTATGGGTTTAATATGGTGATTTAATGGGATTTTTCATGGTGATGATAGAGGTTTAATCAACCAAAACCAGGGATGTTAGTGGATATACCCGGCCTGGTAGTAACAAAAAACGAACTGGAAAGATCCACCATGGAAATCAATGGGTAAATCCACGATTTCTAATGGGCCATGGCTTCAATAGCAATTTTGACATAAGCAGAGGGTAAAACTCATTTCTTGGCAAATAAACTAGTTGGGGCCTAAAGCATCAAACGTTCAAATGCGGGTGAAGGGTGGTGAAAAATTGTTCAAACCCAGCTGGGGAACTCGAACCATCATACACATATTTTTGGGGTTTTAACTGCACTAAGCATCAAACATATGGGTTGATATAGTTGATGATATACCTTCATAAATGACCAACAGGTTTTTCAAAAATCAATCGGTTGAGAAGAGAATTACCATCTATGAACCGTGGATCATGGCCCAAATAGATGATTTACCTGTGAAATGCGGTGATTTTCCATCCCCATTGTAGCCTCAAATTAACAGTTCGACCCTGGCAGATAGATAGGGGTTGGAAGATGAGTTTCCATTAAAACATGGGCTATTTTCATATGTCGAACTGTTAATTTACCATTTGGTCAATTCCAATGGATTGGTGGGAAAGTTTATGGTTGATTTTCCCATCAAACCCATGGGAAGATCCCATGGGTTTCCCATAGATTTCCCCGTAAGCCAATCCCCTATACTGACCCATCCCGAAATCCAAAAGATGCAGCTGAGATTTACGACTTTTCTATCTTGAGGGGCTGCTGTAAGATGACAAGACACACACACACACATATCCCATGAAAAAAACATCCCCATGATTATTCAACGAAATCGCATAGAAAACCCCACATTCTTAATGGTAAAATCATGTGACATCTCAATTTCCCCATCGATTTTCCATCGTTTTCCTATGTTTCCCACATTTTCTCTCGGTTTCTCGTAGATTTCCCGATGTTTTCCATCGTTTTCTCCAGGATTTTCTTATGTTTTCCACTGTTTCTCGGATTTTTCTATGTCTTCCATCGTTTTCTCTTGGGTTTTCCTATGTTTTCCACCATTTTCCCATACTTTGCCTCGATTTTCCCCAGATTTTCCCTGAACCCTCTAGAACTTTCTCCCAAGTTTTGTCCGATTTAATCGGGCCATCCACTCGTCAGGCCCGCACAGAACTTGGCCCTCCGACAGACGGAGGAGAGCTGCGTACTAGTGGCGTTGCGGAGGAGCGAGGGAGCCATGAAGCGGGATCATGGGGATATCATGGGATGTACCCTCTGGTAAACCATAGGAAAACCATAGGAAAACCATAGGAAAATGGTGATTTAATGGTGATTAATGGTGATTAATGGTGATTAATGGTGATTAATGGTGATTAATGGTGATTAATGATGGTGATACCCTCTGGTTATGACTAACATAGCTATTGAAAATTGTGATTTATAGTGAGTTTTCACATCAATAGCATGGTGATTTCCCATAGTTTTTTGTATGTTTACCAGAGGGTATAGCCACAGGATGGGGCCCCCGTTGGATAGCAGTTGGTTTATAAATGGCTGAATTCTATGGTTTATGGTAGATATAATGGGGATATAATGGGGATATAATGGGATGTAATGTCAACCCTGGAGGGTACCATAAAAAAGTATCAGATGAAATGACTATTGGAGGAGTACCCCCCTAATTAATAAATAAACCATGGTTTAGCAAAATCCGGGGTTGACATTATTAATGGGATATTAATGGGGATATAATGGGATGTATAGCCACAGGATGGGGCCCCCAAGATAGCGTAAAAAGTTGGTTTATAAATGGCTTATATAACTATGGTTTATGGTAGACTTTTTATGGATCCCTGCACGTGATTAAAAAAAATAGCCTATTCTATCAATAATCTGGGTAAATTAAAACGGCCTCGCTGTTCTCCCTCACTGGAATCATGGTTAGTAAGGGAAATCATCCCCAAACGGCCTTAATTCAGGTTGGTGAAATATTATAATTTACCCAGATGGGATGTATAGCGAACTATAACCAACTATAACAGTTGGATTAGATGAGCCTCCCAGTTGTTTTTGTCCCAAATCCCATGACTTTTGAAGATTGAGGTTTATAACAGGTTTATAACAAACAAAGAATGCGGATACAATTGGATATGATATACCCTCTGGTAAACTAACAGTTTGCTATTGAAGCCATGGCCATAGAAGTTGATTTAGCCAGCGATAAAATGGTGATTTTCCACATTTGTATGTTTGCCAGAGGGTAGGGGTTGCTTTAGTAACTGGACCCCTTTTCGGATTGGGAGGTACTGTTAGTTGATTATCGAAAAACATCGTGGTGATTGAGATTGGGGGATTGGGCTGTAATGGTGGCCTCTGGTTGATTTCATGGGCTTTAACGGGATTTCATGAGCTACGGTGACTTATGACTGAAAGTGATACCAAGTAAAACCTGCTTATAAGTCGATCATAGATGGGATTATGAGCATTATAACTATAGATGACGTGAAATATGATGATTTTGAGTCAGGGGAATCCATTGGGGAAGATGATGATTTTACCAGCAAAATTGGTGGCAAAATTGGGATTTTGCTTGGTTATTTAGTGGGATTGGGTGTACTGAAAGCCAGTGATTTCCATGGCCATCTGAAGTGGATGTTAGAAGTGGGTGATTTTTGGGGATTTCACCATCGACAAAGATGGGGAGTTGCTGCGATTGCTGCGTAAATCCAAAGATATTGGATGGATTCTAGTCATACACGACTTGATTTTTGGTCTTTTTGGGTAAACACCATGTATCCCACTGAAAGTTATCAAGTCGTAGCAGGGTATTAAAAGAATCCACCATTTCAGAGCAAACATAGGGAAACTTCATGTTACCATGTTTTTTTTGCAAGAAAAGTTGGGTGAGATGGGTGCATAGCAAGTCACAAAAAGATTCAGAATGGTTGAAGTTGAACCTCCATCAATTAGCGCAGGATTTATATATCTTGTTGTCGATTTAAGCTTCATTTATGGTGGTAGATTCATAAAGGATAAATTCTTTAAGTAACTTACCCTCTGGTAATTTAACGTAGCTATGGAAAATCACCATTTTTGATGGGAAAATTCACTATTTCGACTGGGCCATTTTCAATAGCAAACTGTTTGTTTACCAGAGGGTAATTGTTTCATACTTGTCGGGGAGATTTTCCAGCCGTGTCTATTTTTCGTGAAGGTCTCATTTTTTTTGTTGGTCCGAAAATGGGCTTTCTATAAATCCCATCCGTTGGTTCATCAACTTCCATTAAAAAATTGGGGGTGAAAGATTGGTGAACTCCCCAATTGTCAGACTCAAATTGGATGCTGGATGGTGGTGACTGGAACCATGGAATTTTGAATGACTTTCCATATTTTGTTGGAAATGTCATAACATCCCAACTGACGAACTCACTCACTCCATCATATTTTTCAGAGTAGGGCGGGTTTTCGTGCTAAAAACCACCAATTTTCAGAGGTTGCCACATATCCCCAAGGAATATCCCTATAAAATTTTCCCCCCAAATCACGGTGATGTTCACCCCATGAAATCTGCCGTAAATCTGCGGCTTCCAGGGCCTCCCATGCGGAGCGCTTGATCAAAGGCGCCAAGGGAGTTTGATCATCCCAGGGAGTTCCCTACGAAATCCCTACGAGAAGCAATGAATTCAGGGGATTTGCCTGGGAAAATCTGGGATTTTCCTAGGGAAATCCATTGGGAATGGCAGTTTGAATGGAAATTTGGATGTTTTTTTTTCTTTTTTCTGGTCAAAATTCCATTCAAAATGGATTTCCATTGGAAACATTACACTTCGATGTGGAAAAATCAACTGTCAACGTTTTACACTTCGATGTGGAAAAATTCTCCCCATGAACGTAGAAAACGCACCACGCTTTCCGAAGCAAAACACCATAGGTTTTCCACATCGAAGAACGTTTACCCGGAACCTAGTGAGGTCCATTTTGGGGCCATGATTCACCACAGGTTTTAGTCGACTTTTAGGGCCCCCAAACGATAGCGTTCAGTTGGTTAATTCCAATATATTCCAATAACTATGGTTTATGATACTTATAACTATAGTTTCTGGGGATTACTCTAACCAACAAACATAACTCAGGGGCCCCACATTGTCGAAGTTTTTTTCGGTTCCCAAGTTTGATCCATAGCACCATGCCATAGCGAACTGAATGGGTGAAATACTATGGTTATAACTATGGTTAATTAGTGGTTATAATATTCCCACTAAAATGGATTATCCCACTAATAATCCCATACCTATGGTTATGACAGTTATGACAGCCACTTGCGAAGATAGTTCGAGGATTTGCCTGTTAAACATGGTGATTTTCCGTATGTTAAATGACGTAAAACAAAGGCTTACAACATCTTACAACCCTGGGTTTTCAATGGGGCAACTAGTGTTAATCCACTTATTCCAGGAGGGTTAACTAAGTTTTTAGTACTTCTTAAATGCAATTTTTGTTATTGAAATATGGTTCCAAAAGTGAGATGCCCATAATTTGCCGGTCTTATCATAGTCATCTTGAATCCTCATAGGTCATTGGGAAGATTTCAGCGAAAATCATAGGAAACATCTCAATCAACTTTGGGGGTTTCCTGTCTATTTTTACTTGAAGAAACCCAGTGAGGTTTCTAGATGTTCTTTTTCTGTTGGCATTGAAAAACACGATACATGTCCGATTTCTTGCTCTTTATCATTGATTCCAAGAAATTTCAGGGCTATATTTTTTGTCAGTAGAACAAGGATAAACATTGGTAATACCATAAATTTTCCATCTTTATAAACAATAGTTTGATGGTGGAAATTATACCAATGGTTATAATCTATCACCAATAACATCACATTGGTAATACCATAACATTGGTGTTCAATAACCAGGGGCTATAAAAATTATGGATTCATCACCATGAAATCACCATTTTCCCATGGTTTTCCCATGGTTTTACCATGGTTTTCCTATGGGAATCACCGTGGTATCCACTTTTTAGGCGCCGCCGGGCTGGCGGCGCGCGGCTTGCATCAAGCCACCGCAGCTTCGCGGCAAAGGCGCCAGGGCTGTGGTCGGGGCCGTTTTTTGTTTGGAAAACATGGCAATGAGAGAGGCAAAATGGCCATGAGATACAGTTTTTTCATAGGATTTCATGGGATTTCATGGGTTTTATATGGTTTTCCATGGGATTTCCATGGGTTTTGAGAGATTTTTCCTATCCAAGTTATTCAAGTCCAAGTCTTTCTAGAATCTAGAACTATCCAACTTGGTAAAGTAGCATAGCGAACTGGAACATCGCCGTTTTTTTGATCGGTAAATCATCGCACTGAATGGCCATAACTTCCATAGCAAACTCTGAATTTCCTGAAGGGTATACCCTCTGGTGATCAAACGTAGCCATGTGATATGGAATATGGATGACCGTAGCTCCTTAGCTCCCTCGTAACCACTGGATATATTACTGTATATAGTTTGACCGTGGCAGATTTTGTAATTCAATTATCAATAGATGCTTGAAACTACCGTCTAGTAATCAAACATGCCATTGGGGTATTTTGAATTTCTTTCATTTTTCCCACTGGAAAATGACCGTAACCAACTTAAAAGACTACTTTTGTGTGGACTACCAAAGATTGTTTCGATGTGATTCAAAAAACACTACGATCCTCCAACGTCAAACGTGGCTTGCTGGAATCCATTCCCCGGCGTTCGATGATGTTCCCAGCATTTTTAACGGACCAACCCAATGGCTAGGCCACGAGGATTTTCCAGCGACAGACAGCAGGTTTGTGCATCATGAAAACCCAATGGTTGGTCAGATCCGCTCTTTTTGGATTCCTTCGATGACTGGTTGGTGGTTTCAAATATTTTTTATTTTTCCATAAATATGGGAATAATCCTTCCCAACTGACGAACTCACTCCATCATATTTTTCAGGGTGGTTAGCAGCAACCACCAACCAGTTTTCCAACGAGGCTCCACGAATGGCGTGCAGAAAGTGGTGGCCCCCAGAGGCTCCAGGCGCCCGGCAACCTGGGACGCCTGGGCCCCGCGCGACGGCTGATCCATGGCAGTTTGCAGACGGCCATGCCCTTGGCACATCTGGTGGAGGCCGGGCCTGTGGGGATGGGAAAACCATGGGAAATCTATGGGTTTACTGAGATTTGATGGAAATTTCACCATGATTTCCAGCATTCAACATGGTTTTTTCATGGGAAAAAATCCTCAGGTCTTATGGTGGTGTTTTTTGTTTTTTTGCAAAACACATTGTGGAACACTTGGGCTTTAATGTGAGGTTTAATAGTGATTTTTGTGAGAAATCATCATCTTTAATGATGGTAAAAAAAATGTTTTTTTATCATGAATCTGAGGATTTTGAATGGGAATCTGCCTTGCGTTGAGGTGGTCAACAGCAATTGATCTGGGTGATGTTGCAACCAAAAGCGCTTTTCGACTTCATAGGTATAGGTGATTGTGACGGGATCGTCCCAAGTTTGCCTTTTCGTCTCGGTGAGTATAGCCCAAATTTGGCAATCTAAAAATAGGGACGATGATGAATCGTGGGATTTCGGGGGCGATTTTCAGACCAAGCCACCTTGAAGGTGGTGGTTTTTTTTTGCAGATTTCCTCTGAGAGTATGTGTCTACATTCTAAAGTCCAGAGGCTCCAGAGGCTCCAGAAATTGGCAAATAGAAGGTCTTCAATTCTTACCCTCTGGTAATTTAACATAGCTATTGAAAATGGTGATTTTCCATAGCTATGCTAGTTTACCAGAGGGTATTTTATATGGGGAACACGATCAACCAGTGAATTTTCAGGCGCCAATGGGGGAAACAACATGAAACAACCATCTTTTCTATCGAAGCTCCTGGTTTTTGTCGGTTAGGCCCGGTGGTTTTGGTCCGTTTGGACCAAAACCACGTCTCACCCATCTGGGTATGGATCAATACCTATTAATACCATTTTTAGTGGGATGAACATCCATTTACCAGCTATTTTGATGTTCACCAGGGGTACAAGGTTTTGACACACTGCCACATCTCACCCATCTGATCGCAGGAGAAGAATGCCAAGCGCTTGAAGCGCGGCTAAGGCATCGGCTTGCAGCGCTAAGCCGTGCGGATGGATGCCGCGCCGCGGATGCCAATGCCCGAAAAGAGTCAGACGTCGGATCGGGGGTGTCCAGGTTTGAAGCCGGGAAACTTGGTAGAAACTTGGTTAATAATGGTTAATATATGAGCCAGTCATATGTCAATAATGGTTAATAATAGGTCAATAATGGTTAATATATGGTTAATAATGGGTTATATATATAATAACGATGGATATACCCTCTGGTTATGTCAAAATAACTATTGAACATGGCCCAGTCGAAATAGTGTTTTTTCCCATTGTTTCCATGGTGATGTTCCATAGGTATGTTAAATTACCAGAGGGTATATCATCATCATCCCGTGGTTAATCATCATTTTTCCCTATGAATAGTAGCCAAGTTTCAGACACACTCAATCTCTTCGGTTCCACCGATATTTTTTGATTGACTGGGAAGCTGCTAGGCACCTGTTCCAGCTCAGTTTTCAGAGGTCCCAACCATAAATTCCGCCCCTAGAGGAACCCCCCTGGTGACATTTCTATGAATTCAATTGGATTTGATTTACCATCTGGTTATTTAACATAGCCATGGAAAATCCTCAAAATAAATGGAGGTTTCTAGCTGGGAACATCATCTATTTCTATGGGCTATTTTCCATGGCTATGTTAAATAACCAGAGGGTAGTTTTGGAGCCTACATGGTGGCCTTTATTGACGGGATGGGATGTGAAGAATGCACAGCAAAAGATGACTTGACCGAAGAAAGGATCCGATTTTTCTGGGTCCTCCAATGCCCAACAAGCCTGGGTTGCAGTCCTCCAAACTGCAATGCGCAAGTGACAATATGATTGCTTTTTTCAGCAGTACGGACAGCTTTCAGATTCAATTCTCATCGTCATTCGGATGATTTATCGAAACTTCACCAAGAACCCCATATTTTCTGGGGAGAAAAACCATGGTTTTGCCCATGTTTCGGAGAGATTTTTCCCATCTCAAAGCCACTGTTTCTGGTCCAACAGACCTGCTGACTTGCCGACCTGCCAAGGTAGCCACTGCACGCAAGATGCGGCTCAGTGACAAAGAGGTTCCGGGCCCAACCATCGCGGTGGATGGTACCAGGAGGATCATCCCGTTAACCCGTTGACCCGTTGACAGTTTGCGAAGTGGATGGCCATTGAGTTCGTTGCTCAAAACCGGTAAAACTGGGAAGTTCCCATGGTTTTTTGGGTATGTTTACCAGAGACTAGTTTTAAGGTTTCTTTCTTGGGAAGAAACCTGGGGAACCACCAAAAGCATGAGTTACATCCCCCCCAAAAAAATCCCAGTTCGACCCTGAAAGTTGAGCATCTTCGAGTGGAAATGATTCTTCCAACCTCCAAAAAATGGCAGGGTCCATGTTTCGCTGGGAGGGCTTCGATGGTCAATGTGATGTCATCCCCTACATAAACTCACAAATTTGGTTTCGTTTGGAAAAAATGAAGGGGGAATGCGATCAATGAAGAATTTAGCATATTTAGCACAGCTATTCATAGTTGCTTACACCATGATATTCCCACTCATACAGGATGGTGCCCCCCAGTTATATATAAGTTGGTTTATAAATCCCATTAACCATAGTTATCTATAGTTATATCTACCATAAACCATAGATTTAAGCCATTTATAAACCAACTGAACGCTATCTTGGGGGCCCCATCCTGCACTTTTGAATGGAAACATTCTCACCGAGATCACCAGATGCTTCTGAGACCCTCTGGTTTGATCGGTCACAGTTTGCGAAGTGGAAAATCACCGAATCTTTGCTTTCGGTCAATCAACGAATTCGCGCTATGTGCCATGGCTTCAAAAGAGCTATTTCCACAAATTACCCTCTGGATCCCTCTGGTTTTTTTCACAGTCCGACCCTGAAAATCACCAAAATTTTTTGTTTCACAAAAATCTTCCAACCCTGAATGGCAGGGTCGAACTGTTAATTTACTCTGGTTGGTGGTTTCAAAGATGTTTTTTTTTTTTCCAAGATGGTTATTGCACCACCAACCAGTCATGAAAACTGGAGTGTACCAGAGGGTATCCCATCTCGCCCCACATTGCCACGCCCCATGATACCGGTGAAGATCCCCATGTCATGTCGTCGCAGGCCTTGGCCAACTTGGAGCGGCAACTCTCTGGTCTGGAGGTCACCAGAACTGTTACACTTTGCGAACTGGAAAATGGACCATTTATAGATGATTTTTTTCATGGATTTACCTAGTAAAATGGATTGGCCCTGCCGATTTTTGGGATGATGATCTTTGATTCTGATTCATTCTGATTCACTATTTCTTTTAAGGGTGGTTCAAGCAGCAAAGCAGAAGAGATATCTATGTGAGATATGCCAAAAAGCCACCTAAAGATCGATGTCTTACAGGGTGAAATGTCTCAGCAACATTGGAAATCACCAATCTTAGAATCTAATCACGGAAAATTTAGCCAAAAAAACCAATCATACACCATCATCCCCCAAAGCACCATTTTTATGGCTTGTATAAACCATTCCCGGAGTTGTTTAATTTTTGCAGCCAGGGTTTGCCACATGACCTGTATTCGTCTCTGATTTACGGGTTGTGACATTGATAGCCCTTCCGTTTGTTTCAAGACCTCCGTGATTTGACATGTTTTTTTTCCCAGTTGAGCCATGAAAAATACCCCCACCTCATGAAATACTGCGTTGGTTTCCCATTTGGTTTAGTTCACAATCCCTAACCCAGGTAGTACAAGTCCCTATGAATCAACAGTCTAATGAACGGTTATTTCTGGGTCTCCTCCCGTCGGTTGACGGGGAAATGGCCTGGAACATCCTGAAATGGGGATATCTGGCCAAGAAATCAAATACGTTTCATTTGACTTGGACTCCAAGTCACGGTACTGGGGGCACTTTTTGAAATTTTAGAGAGAAGAGATTGGCTGGAGAGATGTAGTTTGTACATGTTTGTACTGGGATTGTACTAGAGTCTAGAGCATGTAGTTTGAGACGCGGAGAGATGTTTCTTTCCAGTTGCATGTCCGGTTCTTTTCATATGGGCTCAAGACGAGGGGCTTGTCTGAAAATTCTGGGCTCCCCACAAAACGATTCGCGAATTTCCCCTTCAAAAGCTAAGTCTCATCATGATGCATTCACGTCCCGATTTCAACCAGCTACTTTTCCAGCCATTTTTTGGGGAGCCGTGTGCTGCATATTTTGAGACAGACCTCAGTGGTGTCTCATGGGACGAAAAGCCACCTTAGTCGTGCTGGTGCGCCATGGTGAACGTTTGGACGAAGCAGATCGGTTTGCATGGCAGCAAATGAGAACGCATGAAACTCAATACGATCCACCTCTGACCAAAACAGGCTGGATCCTGGGTTTTTTTTCTTTGTTGCCAGAGGACTGGTGAGTTGGGTGTTGGTGGACATGATGGTTTTCTGATTTTCATAGTTACCCTCTGGTAAACTGTTACATAACTATGGAAAATCACCATTTTCAATGGGTAAATCCACCATAAATGGTCATTTTCAATATCTATGTTAAATTACCAGAGGGTATATATTAAACAGTACCCAGCTCCAGCGGATGTTCTTTGCCGGGTACCCGAAGATTTGCCACATTTTCACTTACTCTTGTGCTTCCACCTTTCCCTTTGATGTTTCGCCAGGGTACAAGCAGTCAAGCCTCGCTGCTAAGAAGGTCTTGCAGCAGTTGGCGAACTCCGGCGCGCCGCCGGTGACAACAATCTACAGCAGTCCCACAGCAAGAACCCTGGGCACCGCTGCAGCTATGGCCCAAGAGGTTGGTGTGTCCCGAGTGCTTCCTGCATATGGCTTGAACTGCTGTGCCGCTGCCAAGATGACAGGCGAAGATGTGGATCCGACTGAAGGGAGGCATCAGTACAGACCCCATATTTAGTGGTAAGGGATGGTAAACAGTATGGTTTCCACTAGTTACTTTGGACCGAGCCAATGTGATGTGTACCATTTTAATTTGGAGAAGCTCTGAGAAGCCAATAGGAGAAATGGTTGGTTGGCCTAGTGAAGTAGGTTCCATAGGCTTCGTGCTGGATATTTCTAGAGCTGTGATGGTTTTACATCAAATTAATCCAAATTATATATGTTGCTGAAATCCAACAAAATCAGATTGACTTTAGATAGTTCATAATTTTTCCCGGTAGAATCCTAACCTGAACCTACCTTGACCATACTTAGAGCTCAAATCTGCACTTTTTTTTCTCCCTAGTTTTACATCCTTTTTGACAAAACAATTTCTGGGTAATTCTTTAAAAAATACAAGTCAAATCTTCACTTTTTGCCAAGTTTCCACATCCTTTCTCAACATTTTGGTAATTCTTTAAATTTAGAAGTCAAATTTCACTTTTTCCCAGCATTCTACCACATTTTTCCATCATTTTCCTGCAGGATGGGGCCCCCAGTCGAGCTCGGGTTCAGTTGCCAAACATGTTTGTGGCTGAATTAACTCTGGTTTATGGTAGATATTTATGGTAGATATAATAACGAACTAGTATTCCTGGGGTGAAACTCAACCAACAGACATAACTGGGAGGCACCATTAAATCACCATTCAAGCACGATTGAACCACCATTTAATCCCATTGAACCACCATTAAATCACCATTTTCCCATGGTTTTCCCATGTTTTTCCCACATTTTTCCCATGACCTTCCCATTTTCGGCGCTGCCAGGCGTGGCGTCCAAGTACTGGGGCCCACCCACGGAGGCGACGATGCGGGGCGTGGCCTGTTCCTGGCCACCGCTGCAAGATGCGAAGGAGGTGAACCAGCGAAATCGCTCGGAGAGGCGGCGGCCAAAATGGTGACTGCGGAAGGAAAACCATAGGAAAACCATAGGAAAACCATAGGAAAATGATGGAAAATGGTGATTTAATGGTGATTAATCCATAATTACCCTCTGGTAAACTGTTGCATAATGGAAAATGGCCCAGCTTGATTTATGTTGATTTACCTGTTTTTTGAGGTGGGTGGATTTTCCAGTTCGCAAACTGTTGACATAGCCAGGCCGGGTATCTTGGGTCTCCGGAAAAAGCCGTACCCCAAATCATCCAGTCGTCATGACCATGACGACTCGTATAGGTTAACCCATGGTGACGACTGGGGCATCTGCATTTTAGGATGGAATCAGATTGGATTTGAAAATTTTGAAATCCAACATCATGATATGGCTTCTTTGGGAAATAGACTTGGAATTGAATTAGTAAACTCGTAATTTCATGTAATTTCGCTGATTTTCTTTGGGGGATTGACTAAGAAATATTGCAAGAGATGGTGAGTTAGCCATCAACCACTGTGATTTTGAGATGGATTTTCTCGGATATGAACAGGGATAAAAACTAGGTTTTGATTGGGTAGAAAACAATGGGATTTTAGTATTTAACCATATTTAACCATTCAAAATGGAGAGTTTAATGGAGATTTTAATGAATTGGAGATTTTAATATATATATACATACATATATAATATTTTGATGATATTGGTCGGTGGCTTTGATGTTGACATACCCTAGTTACTATAGTTACAAAGCACAAAGGCTCATTCGGGCAACAATCCCACAGAAGCCGCAGCAGAAAATCGGCTCCCCCTGAGTTTGATGGGATTTTTGGAGGATCTACGAAACGAGTTGGAGGGGTTTACCCGCTATTTTTCATGGTGTTGTCACTGGTGTCACTGGTGGTAATCCAGTATCCGACAAGCTGGAAAGCTCGGAGTTGTGAGGTAACTATCATCTATGACATCCTGTTTTGTTTTATCTTTTGAGGACCCCTATATACTATAAATATGGGAATATTCCATAGGATTGATAGGATTGGATACTTGGGATGGCAGATATTTTTTCTGCAAAAATAGCAACAACGCAATGCCAGGGACTCAACTACTATATGATGGTGTATGACTCAACTACTATCCCATCATTTTCTCAAATATCAATTTTCATCTTAAACAGGGACAGTGGTCACCATTTTTGGTGCGTGTCTTTTGGGACGCATTGAAACTCATCAATCGATTTTGTAAGTCTTAGTTGTGTCAGTAGATTTTCTATGCAAATAAATGTCCACTTCCATCTCAATTTTGCCACAGTTCAGAGGTGTTTTGCTCGGCCCACAAAAGTGGAAATTTCCGTGACGGACTTCAGTTTTGGTGTTTGGGTGTTTGGGTGGTGGTTTTGGGTCGCTCCAAGCCTGACAGGGGCTTTGTTCAATCACTTCAAGAACTCGCAAGTGCACATGGCGAAGAAAGTGTGATCATGGTCTCGCACAGAGCCTGGATGGATTTAGCAGAGCACAGAACTAGGTACAGTAACTTTTTTAGCTCATTGCAGAATTTCCATTTTCGGACACACACAAAAAATTGGATATAGCTGATAGCTGGTTAGCTATATCCCATTAAATACACAGCTATATAATATATATATAATATCATATAGATAATATATAATATATATATAATACATATAATATAGTAATAAAATATATATATATATATATATCCCATCAAAAGCTTAGGCGTTTAGGTGTTCACCTCGCTGATCCAAGGAGAAGGGATCTGGGAAGTTCTCCAGCATTTCGGACGCCGACCGCACAAGGAGTACTGCAGCACGCACTACTTGTGGTATGACCACGACTCCCAGAAGCTTACACTCTGGGATCCTGACAAGGCCGAAACTCTGCCTGGAGGGGTCATGATACTGTGTACTGGTTGGTGGTTTGGAACATGTTATATCTTTCTATTCAGTTGAAAATAATCATCCCATTTGACTTTTATATTTTTCAGAGGGGTAGGTATACCACCAACCAGATATGGTCACCATGGTCACTGTTTCGAAATGTATATATACATACATACATATATATATGATATATATATGATATATAATATATATATATATATGATATATATATATATGATATATATATATATATATATTGTGAAACCACTGCCTATTCACATGTGCCTGCCAGGGTCACCCATTCCACCATGCACTGCAGCCGGGGGTAGGCTCAATGCCTGCGTGAAGGTGGGAGGGTTTTTGCGCT